>JAAUYB010148763.1_pt1 | contig 18098 bp, 19 predicted proteins | sample 7278071 | NCBI WGS metagenome assembly JAAUYB01 (sample SAMN14350121, study PRJNA611818) | marine sediment metagenome | isolation source: surface marine sediment (1.8m) | place: French Polynesia: Moorea | collected 2018-08
CCGCCTTCGCCGTCGCCGGCGGCGTCGCCGCAAACGCCACCCTGCGCGCCGCCCTCGAAGCTGTCGCGCAAGAGGCCGGCACGCAATTCACCGCCCCCCCACTCGCGCTTTGCACCGACAACGCCGCGATGATCGCCTGGGCCGGGATCGAGCGCTTCCGGCTCGGCCTCACCGACGACCTGACGCTGGCCGCCCGCCCGCGCTGGCCATTGGACGAAACGCGCGCGCCCATGCTGGGCCACGGCAAGCGCGGGGCCAAGGCGTGATCGCGATCCTCGGCGGCGGCGCCTTCGGCACCGCGCTCGCCGTCGCGCTGGCCCGCGCCGGGCATCGCGTCACTCTTTGGTCGCACGACCCCGATCACGCGCAAGACATTGAAACCAAGCGCGAAAATATCCGCCGCTTGCCCGGCGTTCCGCTGCCCGCGGGAATCACTGTTACGCCCGAGATGTCGTGGGCCGATACCGTCCTCTTGGCGATCCCGATGCAAACGCTGGCCGGCGTGCTGGGCCGGCACGCACAGCGCCTCGCCGGGGCACGGCTGGTCGCGTGCTGCAAGGGCATCGACCTGACGACCGGCCAGGGCCCCGCCGGTGTGATTCGCGCTACGGTGCCCTCTGCCACGCCCGCACTTCTCTCCGGCCCCAGCTTCGCCACTGACATCGCCGCCGGCCTGCCCACCGCGTTGACCCTCGCCGCGCCCGATGACGCCATCGCCGCCGCGCTGCAGACCCGGCTGTCCACCCCGACGCTGCGGCTCTACCGCAGCACCGACCTGACCGGGGTCGAACTCGGCGGGGCGCTGAAGAACGTCGTCGCCATTGCCTGCGGCATCGCCATCGGCGCCGGGCTCGGCGAAAGCGCCCGCGCCGCGCTGATGACCCGCGGCTATGCCGAGATGTCCCGCTTCGCCACCGCCCGCGGCGCCCGATCGGAGACGCTCGCCGGCCTCTCCGGCTTCGGCGACCTGGCGCTGACCTGCACGTCGGAGAAATCCCGCAACTTCAGCTATGGCCTGGCCCTCGGCGCCCAAGGCTGGGCCGAGCCCACCGCCACCACCGAAGGCATCGCCACCGCCCGCGCGGTCGCCGCCATCGCCGAGGCCGAGCGCCTTGAGGTGCCGATCACCACCACCATGGCCGCGGTGCTCGACGGTGCGCTGACCGTTGCCGAAGCCATCGACCAGTTGCTGACCCGCCCGCTGCGCCCCGAATAGCCTTGGTCCCGCAGTCACCGGCTCCTTCATCTGGCCCGAAATATCCTCGGGGGAGCGCGAGGGGGCAGAAAGCCCCCTCGCCCCGGTCGGCTCGCGCAGCGAGACGAAATCCGTTTCCACGACACACGACCTCCGCTACCCTCCCGTCCAAGGGAGACCCGCGATGAACTACTGGCTCTTCAAATCCGAACCTTCCGCCTGGTCCTGGGGCGACCAGGTCGCCAAGGGTGAGGCGGGCGAGGAATGGGACGGCGTGCGCAACTACCAAGCGCGCAACCACATGCGGGCGATGAAGCGCGGCGACCGCGGGTTCTTCTACCACAGCCAGAAGGACAAGGCGATCGTCGGCATCGTCGAGGTGATCGCCGAAAGCCACCCCGACAGCACCACCGACGACGACCGCTGGGACTGCGTCGACATCAAGGCGGTGCAGCAGGTGGCGACGCCGGTGACGCTTCAGATGTGCAAGGCCGATCCGCGGCTCGCCGACATGGTGCTGGTCAACAACACCCGGCTCAGCGTCCAGCCGGTGACCGAGCCCGAATGGCGCGCCGTCTGCGCGCTGGCCGGGGTCGAGCCTTAGCCGCCCGGGCCGCCGATTTTCTGGAATTCTGCCGCAAAACTGGGCATAATTGGCCCACGAGAGAACAAAAACGCGAGCAGAAGGGACCCCGACCATGGAAATCCTCAACGTCATCGCCGCCGGCGTCGCGGCCTGGATCTTCGGTGCGGTCTGGTACATGGCGCTGTCGAAAAGCTGGATGGAGGCTTCCGGCCTGACCCCCGACAGCATCGACAGCAAAAACCCGATGCCCTACGTCGTCAGCCTGATCGGCGCCATCGTCACGGCCGGTATGCTGCGCCACGTGATGGAGCAGGCGGGCATCGACACGCTGCTGAAGGCGCTGATGACCGGCGTCGGCCTCGGCCTCTTCGTCGTCGTGCCCTGGATCGCCAACAACGTGCTCTACGGCCAGCGCGACAAACGCCTGATCTGGATGGACGGCGGCTATCCGGCCATCGGCATGACGATCATGGCCGTAGTGCTCTGGGCGTTCTGAGACGGCGGCCCACGGCCGTCGGGGCCGAACAGACGCACTGAAAGGCCGGCCCAGGTGTGCGTATTCTCGGTTGGCCGGATCGCGCATTCCTGATCCACGAGGACGCACTCCTATCAGGCAATTTCTCCCGCCATGGGTATTCGAGTGTCGTTTGACGGTACTTCGACCATGCCTCTCAAGGGCGGTGTCGTCCTAATCGATCCCAATATGCCGGTTGCCGAAAACACGCGAGCTGGGCTTGAGTCGCAGTGACCTCTGCTCACGCGGGCCGGTGCGCCTGCGGCGCTGTGAATCCGGCCTGCGCGAAACGCCAGTGGATTGCCATCGGGGTAGACGTCCGTCCCGGGCGCCGCCCGCGGATCGGCAGCACGATCAGCACGATGCTCAGGCCCAAAAGCGCAAGGCCCGCGAGTCTACGCCTGCTTGTGCGTTCGAGGAGGCCCCCCGCGTATCTCATTCTCTGGTGGTCTCACGCCTCGAACCAAACGCGGGTCGCGGGAGATCGGGCGGTTGATTGGGGCGCGGCGCCCGGCTGGGCGTCTTCCGAAGCCTCCGCTATCCAGAATCGCGGCAGGGCTGGGAAAAGCGGGTATTTCAGCGAAGCGATGCGTCCAATTCTGGAGCGGTCCATCCCTCGCGGCTCGCGCGCCGTCGGCGACCGCGGCCGTCTTGTCCGATCGCGCTCTGGTGCCGCTTGACGCCGCCCCGCGGCATGGCCCGAAATAAAATGGAGGGTCTCGACCCCATCGAGACCCTCCATCACCCCACGTGCTCCCTCAGCACCACACGTGTATCTGGAATAAGGTCTCGACCGTCCTGGCCTGTTGCAAAGCACATTAGGCCAATCGGCCCGTCACCGCAAGAAAATGCTGCCTAAAAACCGTTTCAATACAGTCGCATAGCGCTAACTGCCCATTAACCAAGAAACGCCCGCCCAGGCAAGCCGGCGGGCGTTTGAAACCGTGTCCAGGAACGTCAGCCGTAAACCGACTCTTTGCCGAAATGCTTGACCAGCATGTAGTAGACCACGGCCCGGTACTTGTTGCGCTCGGACCGCCCATAGGTGTCGATGACCGAGTTGATCGCGGCCATCAACTCGGGCCCGTCGGGCAGCGCCAGCTTCTTGATCAGGAAGTTGTTCTTGACGGTTTCAAGCTCGCTCTCTTGGGTCGCCGCCACGGTCGAGGCATCGGCGTCGTAGATCGCCGGCCCGCAGCCGATAGTGACCTTGGTCAACAGGTCCATATCCGGCGTCATCCCGCATTTGGTCCTCAAATCGTCGGCATATGTCGCGATCAGGTCGTCACGTTTTCCCATAAGTCCCTCTCCAAAGCTTTTCTGGGCCCGGCCGAAAGGCTTTGTATCCCCCAGCCTTGGGCGCGCACATTAGTCGCGAATGCAGGCGGCACAAAGGGGGAAAATTTGCGTTGGCCCATCAGGATTGCGGGTCGCGGGTCGCGGGGCGTGCTGCAGGCCGCCGCCGAGTGTGGTAGCCTAACCTAAGCGGACTGGTCTCGACGCGGGACCGCCTGCAGTGGGATGCCGATGGACAACTTCGACTGGACACACGTCACCGCCCTGGCCTGGCCGGTCGCCGTCGTCGTCATCGTGATCGTCCTGCGCAAGCCGCTGGCCCGGGCCTTGGCCGGAATGGCCGGGCGCGTGACATCGGTCGGCTTCGGCAAGTTCTCGGTCGAACTGGCACCGACCCAGCTGACGGCCTTGCGACCCGACCTGGTGGTCGACGGCGAGGACCTGGCCGGGCTGTCCTCGGAACGGGTGTTCAGCAGCAGCGCGATGAGCCTCTTCAAACAGCTCGCCAAGCGGTCCGGCGCCGACTACGTCGTCATCGACCTACGCGAGGGCGAAGCCTGGCTGACCTCGCGGCTTTTCATCTTCGCGGTGGTTCTGGGCGAGTTGCGGGGCATTCGCGCCTTCGTCTTCGTGTCGGTTCGGGACGGCGAGGCCGACCGGTTCGTCGGCATCGCTCGCCCGCGCGACATCGAGCGCCGGCTGGCCGCACGGTTTCCGCGCCTTGAGTCAGCGCTTTTCCAGGCGCGCTACGATCCGGAAGGCCACAAGAGCTGGCCCAACAAGAACGCCGTCGATCCGCCCGAGCTGCAGTCGCCTGCCGGCGCCGACACTTGGGTGGTGCAGTCGATCACCCACCGCTTCATCCACCGGGTGCGCCGCAAGACGCTGCCTAAGGGCGCGCGGCCCGGTGACTGGTTGGCCTTCACCGATCCCGACAAAGGCAAGATCCACGAAAACGCCCAGTGGCTGACGCCCTTGCGGCTTGACCGGCTCTTGGGCGATGCGCTGTCGCGCGCCAGCTTCCACGATGATCCAGACCTGCGCCCCGAGGCCCGCGCCGGAAAGGTCCTGCGCGCCTCCGGTGACTTCGTCGCCGCGGTCGACGGTGATAAGCGGTTTCTGGGCCTGATCGATCGGCGCGCGCTTCTGGAGAAACTCGCGCCGGACCTGTCGCGGCAGATCGAGGCCTGAGGCGGCCCGGCGCGCAGTCAGTACCGGTAGTGCTCTGGCTTGAACGGGCCTTCGGGCGCGACGCCGATATAGGACGCCTGGTCCGCCGACATCTCGGTTAGCTTCACGCCGATCTTTTTCAGATGCAGCCGCGCCACCATCTCGTCGAGCTTCTTCGGCAGCACGTAGACCTCGTTGTCGTACTCGTCGCCTTTGGTGAAAAGCTCGATCTGCGCCAGGACCTGGTTGGTGAAGCTCGCCGACATCACGAAGCTGGGGTGACCGGTGGCGTTGCCGAGGTTCAAAAGGCGCCCCTCGCTGAGCAGGATGATCCGGTCGCCGCCCGGCATCTCGATCATGTCCACCTGGTCCTTGATGTTGGTCCACTTGTGGTTCTTTAGCGCGGCGACCTGAATTTCGTTGTCGAAATGGCCGATATTGCCGACGATCGCCATGTCCTTCATCTCGCGCATGTGCTCGATGCGGATCACGTCCTTGTTGCCGGTCGTGGTTATGAAGATGTCAGCCGACGACACCGCGTCCTCCAGCGTCACCACTTCGAAGCCGTCCATCGCCGCCTGCAGCGCGCAGATCGGGTCGACCTCGGTCACCTTCACCCGCGCGCCCGCACCGCTCAGCGACGCGGCCGAACCCTTGCCGACGTCGCCGTAGCCGCAGACCACCGCGGTCTTGCCGGCCATCATCGTGTCGGTGGCGCGCCGGATGCCGTCGACGAGGCTTTCCTTGCAGCCGTATTTGTTGTCGAACTTCGACTTGGTCACGCTGTCGTTGACGTTGATCGCGGGGAACGGCAGGTGGCCCTTTTCCATCATTTTATACAGCCGGTTGACCCCGGTCGTGGTCTCTTCCGTCACGCCCTGAATCATGTGGCGCTGTTTCACGAACCAGCCGGGGCTTTCGGCCATGCGCTTGCGGATTTGCGCGAACAGCGCCTCTTCCTCTTCGCTGGTCGGAACGGCGATCAGGTCGTCCTCGCCTTCCTCGACCCGCGCGCCCATCAGCACGTAAAGCGTGGCGTCGCCGCCGTCGTCGAGGATCATGTTCGCGCCGCCCTCGTCGAAGTGGAAGATGCGGTCGGCGTAATCCCAGTATTCCTCCAGCGTCTCGCCCTTGGTGGCGAAGACCGGCACCCCCGCCTCGGCGATCGCCGCCGCGGCGTGGTCCTGGGTCGAGAAGATGTTGCACGAGGCCCAGCGGACGTCGGCGCCCAAGGCGGTCAGCGTCTCGATCAGCACCGCGGTCTGGATCGTCATATGCAGCGATCCGGCGATTCGCGCACCGGCGAGCGGCTTGGCCTCGCCGTATTCTTCGCGCAGCGCCATCAGCCCGGGCATCTCGGTCTCGGCGATGGCGATTTCCTTGCGGCCGTAGTCGGCCAGCGAAATGTCTTTGACGATGAAATCCCTGGGCATTTGCGGCAGGCTCCTGAGGCGTTCTTGCGGTTTCGCGGGCTCGTACCACCCATGTTCGGGCGAGGCAACCGGCGGTTCCGGTCCATTCGTCCGGGTTGTGCCGCACACTCGAATCCGGACTGGCACACGAAGGCTGCCCTTCGCCGGCGAAACCGCGTAACGGTAGCGCAGAGATGCGCAAAGCCCTGGTGTACACGGTCGACGAGAGAGAGGTCGCGCTGGCGCTGTTTTCGGCGCGCAGCGCGGCGCTGCTGCATCCCAACCGCGACTTCGACATCGTGATCGCGAGCCTGGCGCCGCTGCAGGTGCCCACGGAGCTCGCCCGTCTGGGGATCCGCAACGCCGTCGTCGACGCCGCCGAGGCGATGGCGGCCGAGCGGCTCAAGCTCGATTGGCTTCCGCTCGTTGCCTATCTGCGGCTCTGGCTGCCGAGCGCGTTTGCGGATCGCTACGACCGGCTGGTCTACCTCGACGCCGATACCTGCATCGTGGCACCGGGGCTGTCGCGCCTCTTCGACGTCGATCTCGGGCCCCATGTACTGGGCGCGGTGCTCGACAAAGAGCAATGGCTGGCGCCAGGCGAGCCGGTCTTGGACTTCGCGCAGCGCGGGATCGCCGTCGACCGGTACCTCAACAGCGGCGTGCTGCTGATCGATGTCGGGCGTTACAACGGCAGCGGCAGCCTCGGGGCGGTCTTGGACGTCCACCGCGCGGGCCGGCCGACGCTGTTTCACGACCAGTCGCTGTTGAATCTGGCGCTACAGGGGCAGTTCGCAGAGCTGTCGCCGCGCTGGAACTGGCAGTGGACGCATCGCTATCCGGCGCTGACGCGCCCCGCGCGGCCTTTCGTTCTGCATTTCGGCGGCCCGCCGAAGCCCTGGCACGCCCATGCCGAGCCGACCCGGCATCCCGCGGCGATCGTCGAGGCCTATGCCGAGTTCCTGACCGGCGTGGGCTCGCCGCTGGCATTCCAGACCGGGCGGCGGGGCGGGATGCGCGCGCCGCTCTACCGGCAACTGTCGAACCTGGTGGGCCACAAGGATGTCTGGCCGCGGTATCGACGGCTGATGCGGCGCGTGCCTGACCCGTTCACGGCCCGGCTCTGAGCACTTGTTCTGTCGGAAACGGAGCGCGGCTTAGCCCGGAACGCCCATTAGCACGAACCCGGGATCCTGCTGGTGCCAATTGGTGCCGCTGGCCATCACGCAGGAAATCCCGTCGGCGCGGGTCATCAGCACCGTCCAGGTCCCGGTCTCGGGCGCCGCCCAAACCTCGAGCACCTGGGCTTCGGACCGCAGGCCGCCGGCGGCGAGGCCTTCGCCAAATCCACCCTTCAACCGCTCGATCACCGCTTCGCGTGGGCCGCAATTCTGCTGGGCATGGGCCTGCGCCGCGCCCAGAGTGGTCGCGGCGAGGACGATCGCCAGCCCGTAAGTCGCTGTCTTCGTCAGCATCGCACGCTCCTTCTTCTCTCCGCCGCCGGAACCGCCGGCGGCACGTCGGTCCGGCCGCTGCCGGACATCTAACAGGTTGGCTTGCCGGCGCTCGCCTTCAACGCACGGTTTCGCACGCCTATGTGACGCGCTGAAACACGAGCCCAAAGTGGGCGGTCATTTGGGTGGCTGCGTTGGCGCGAGCTCGTCCGTAGCGGTTGATTGGCCGACCGTGGCCTAGAAGGTCTCAGCTGCGCCAAAGACCAGCGATCTTGGTCGCTTGCACCAATGGCGGGTAGCGATTTTGGCTTTAGCGGGTTCCGCGCCTGACCCCGTAGGGAAATTGTTGATCGGCGAGCAATTTCGCGTTTCGGCAAAGCGACGAGGGACAAGCCGAGGCCATCCTTGCCTCCTCAATGCAAGCCAATTTCCGAACCCGCACTAACCCGCCACCACTCCAGCCTCGGCAAAGGTCGCCATCCCCGAATGGCAAGCCACCGCCGCCTTCAGTACCCCCAACGCCACAGCCGCGCCCGACCCCTCGCCAAGACGCAGCTCCAATGCCAGGATTGGCGGTTTGCCGAGCCGCTCCAGCAACCGTCCATGCCCGGCCTCGGCAGAGCGGTGCCCTGCCACACAGTGGTCCAGCGCGCCTGCAGCCGACCGTTCCAAAACCGCCGCCGCCGCGCAGCAGATGAACCCATCGAGGATCACCGGAACCCGCAAGACCCGCGCCCGCAGGATCGCACCGGCCATCGCCGCCAACTCGCGCCCGCCCAACCTGCGCAAGACCTCGAAAGCGTCCCCCAAGGCGTCGAGGTGGTACGCCAGCCCGTCCCGCACGACCTGCGCCTTCAACGCCAGCCCGTCGTCATCCACTCCGGTGCCGCGCCCGACCCAATCTTCCGCCGGCCCACCGAACAGACCTGCCGCAATCGCCGCCGCCGCCGTGGTATTGCCGATGCCCATCTCGCCGGCGATCAGCAAATCCCCCTCTCGATCAACCGCATCCCATCCGGCGCGCATGGCCGCCACAAGCTCGGTGTCCGACATTGCGGGCCCGGCTGTGAAATCCTGCGTCGGACGCTCCAAGTCCAACGCCCGCACGTCGATCCGGGCTCCAAAGGCCTGCGCCAGTTGATTGATCGCCGCGCCGCCAGCTTGGAAATTCGCCACCATCTGCGCTGTCACATCTGCCGGAAACGCCGAGACGCCCCTTGCGGCCACCCCGTGGTTTCCGGCGAAAACGACCACTTGCGGCCGATCCAACCGGGGCCGGGCCGCCCCGCGCCAGCCAGCATACCAAACCGCCAAATCCTCCAGCCGCCCCAACGCGCCGGGAGGTTTGGTCAGCTGCCCGTTCCGGGTCGTCGCCGCGGCCAACGCAGCCGCGTCCGGTTCGGGCAAAGTTTCCAAAACCGCGCGAAACCCCTGCATGTCGGCCGGGCACTCCATCACCGCGCGTCTCCCTCGTTGCGTGACCCCGAATTTGTCCCTATCGCTTCGCCCATGGAAGGAACAGCGCGAAACGACCGCCCCGATGGCTGACCGGCCTCCGCATCTCGCGGTCCCCGGCGACATTGCCGAAGCACTCGCTTTGCTGACCAGACTACCGCTTCCGCACAGCCTGCCGAACCGAGGCGCCCGGGCTGCATGGGCCTGGCCACTGGCTGGGCTCGTCGTCGGGACGCTGGCCGCCGCCACCGGTTTCGTCGCCCTGGCCCTCGGCCTGCCGCCCGGCCTTGCGGCCGGTCTGGTCGTCGCGGCGAGCATCGCCGCAACCGGCGCTCTGCACGAGGACGGCCTCGCCGACACCGCCGACGGGTTCTGGGGCGGCTGGACCCGTGAACGGCGGCTCGAGATCATGAAGGACAGCCGCATCGGCAGCTACGGCGTTATCGCGCTGATCCTGTCGTTGGGCTTGCGGTGGGTGGCGGTCACCGCCCTGCTGACCGCCGGCTCCGCCATCGCCGTGATTGTCGCCACTGCCGTGCTGTCGCGCCTGCCAATGGTCCTGATCCTTCACGCTCTTCCCAATGCGCGGGGCGAGGGCCTTTCGGCACGGACCGGGCGGCCGGACTTCGCAACCGTGCTGTTAGCCACAGGCATCGCGCTCGCCATCGGCGGCATCGCGCTTGGCCCGGCCACCCCCGCCGCAATCCTGGTCTTGATCCTGTCGACCGTCGCTGTCGCTGCGATTATGCGGTCCAAAATCGGTGGACAGACCGGCGACACGCTGGGCGCCTCGCAACAGGTCGCCGAGATTTCTCTGCTCGCCGCTTTCGTCGCAACAGCGTGAAATCGCGCATCGGTCAAGGGAGCGCCAAGCACCCCGCACTAACGCGAATTATCGTTGCCCTGCGTCCTGAATTGACGATGTTCTATCGGCTTGGCCTTCGGGCCTTCGACGCGGAGATGGTTTCGACCGCCTGTTGAACCACGCGGCCTGGCTGGGAGATCACCCGTCGTGTGCCCACGGGCCCCGGGAGGCCAATGGCCTCAGCGGGGAGGGCTCGGCAATTGCCGAAGGCACTCCCACTCATTGGAAGGTACCGCGAACGAACGCCGCCGCCCGAGGGCGGCGGCGCAGGATAGCACGTCAGATCGGTGTCACGCCGCGCGGCTGACCAGCACCTCGCCGACCTGTTTCTGTGCGGCGATTTCGTCAGACCCCGACACGGCCGCAACCTCGCGCGTCAGCCGCTCCAAAGCGGCCTCATAGAGCTGCCGCTCGGAATAGCTCTGTTCGCGCTGATCGTCGGTGCGGTGCAGGTCGCGGACCACCTCGGCGATCGCGATCAGGTCGCCCGAGTTGATCTTCTGCTCGTATTCCTGCGCCCGGCGCGACCACATCGCCCGTTTGACCTTGGCCTTGCCCTTCAACGTGGTCATCGCCTTCGACACCACATCCGGGGACGAAAGCGAGCGCATGCCGACCTCGGTCGCCTTGTTCGTCGGGACCCGCAAGGTCATCTTGTCCTTCTCGAACGAGATCACGAACAGCTCAAGCTCGATACCGGCGATCTCCTGCTTCTCGATCGAGATGATCTTGCCCACCCCGTGCGCCGGGTACACCACGAAATCATTCGGGCGGAATTCCATTTTCTTCGTCTTGCTCATGCAGCGTCCTTCCTTGGAAGGTCCCCTCAGACCTTCGGCCCCCATCCAGAAACCCGCGACCCACCCGGGCGGCGGCACCATTTTGCGCCAAAAAGACCATCCTCAGGAATTACTCCCTGTGGGCGGCATTGGGTTTCCAGCGTCGATGTAATGAAAATATAGCAGAAAATTGCCGGATTTCAAAGCGCCGCAGTGCAGAGAGACTGTAAAATGTCCCCATTTCAGAGGATTGGCGCCAAAATCCCGTGCACAATGCGCCGGTTTCGACTGCGTCAGCCTTGCTGACGCACCGAATCGGGCGGTCTAGCCGCCTTCGCCGGGCGTCTCGGAGAAGTATTTCTCCAGCTTGCCGGTCTCGCCATCGTGCTTTTCGGCATCCGGCAGCGGGTCCTTCTTGGTGATGATTACGGGCCAGAGTTCGGAATACTTGCGGTTGAACTCGACCCATTTCTCGGTGTCGGGCTCGGTGTCGGGTAGGATCGCCTCTGCAGGGCATTCCGGCTCGCAGACCCCGCAATCGATGCATTCGTCGGGGTGAATCACCAGCATGTTCTCGCCCTCGTAGAAGCAATCCACGGGGCATACCTCGACACAGTCGGTATACTTGCAGTTGATACAATTGTCGTTGACGATGTAGGTCATGCGCGCGTCCGGGCCTCCTGGCTCAACGCTCTAGCTAGAACAGCGGCCAAGATCATTCAAGGCGGCCCGACCGCACGGCATCGGCCTTGCGGCGGTCCTTTTTGGTGGGCCGCCCGCCGCCATCGAATTTCGGAGCCGGCGGCGAGCGATCGGCGTCCGGCGTCAGATCCTCATAAAGCGCCTGCGCCTCGGGGGCAGGCCCCCGCCTTGTGCCGATGTCGAGGATCCGCACCACCCGGATCGTGCGGGCCTGAGGGAAGGTCAGCGTGTCGCCCGGGCCGACGGCGGCCGAGGCCTTTGCCACCCGCTGCGCATTGACCCGCACATGGCCGCCCGCCACCAGCCGCGTCGCCAGCCCGCGGGTCTTGAAGAACCGCGCATACCACAGCCATTTGTCGAGCCGGATCGTCGGGCGCGGAGCCTCCACCTCAGGATTTGTCCTTCAGCCCCATCAGCGCGGCGGCAAACGGATTGTCGGGGTCGATCTTGTTTTTCTTTGGCGGCCGTGCCTCGAAACTGCGCGGCGTCTGTGCGCTGCCCTGGGGCGGACGTTTGGTCTTTGGCTTGGCCTTAGGCTTGCCTTTGCCCTGCTGGGGACGCGGACGTCCGCCGCCGTCGCGTCGCCGGGCAAACCCGCCCCAGCGGAACGTGTAGAAAACCTCGATCTCGGGCCCCGCCTCGGCATCGTCGGCGTCTTCTCCACCGTCGGAGGCCTCGGCCGCCGCTTCGGACGCTCTCTCTTCCGCCACAGCCGCTGGCGCCGGCTCGGCAGTCACATCCGCCGCTTGCTCCGCCTCGGCCGCCGGCGCAACTTCCGGGTCGGTCGATGCGTCTGCCGTCGCCGGGTCGGCCGGTACGTCCGCCTCCGCGGCTGCCGGCTCGGCCTGCGCCCCCGTTTCCGGAGCGGCCTCGTCCGACACCTCGCCCTCCGCGGGCGGTTCGCCCGGCACCTCCGGCTGCTCCGCCGTTGCGCTGTCCCCAGCCACCTCCGGCGCGGGTGCGACGCGCTTCTTCTCGCGTTCGCCTTTTTCTGCCCGATAGCCGAGCCCGCCCATCAGATCGGCGAATTGTTCCAGCGTCATGCCGGTAATCGACAGCATGTCGGCCGTTGCCTCGAAGCCCACGCGGCTGTCTTCGGCACGCAACAGATCGGCCAGCCGCTCCAGCATGTCGATCCGGATCGCGCGCTCGCCGGCGGCGCGGTAGCCGGCCATGGTGTGGTAGGTCTCCGGCGCGCCTAGCGTTGCCGGGATCGTTACCAGACCCGGCGGTGGGCTTTCCGGGAACTCGTCCAAACCCTGGCTCAACGACCACAGCACCAGCCGCAGCCGCGTCGGCGCGGGCTTCAACAATAGCGGCATGAAGATCGTGAACTGGCCGAACCGCAGCCCGTGTTTGCGTAGCGCCCCGCGCGCCTCTTGATCCAGGTCCTTGACATCGCCCGCCACCTGGTCGCGCGGCAACACGCCCAGAGCTTCGACCATGCGAAACGCGAACCCGCGCGCCAACCCGGTCAGCGCCTCGTCCCGTTCCAGGGTCACCAGCGGCTCGAACAGCGTGGCCACCTTGCGGTCGATGAAATGTTGCAGCCTTCGGGCGACCTTCTGCGCCACATCCGCGCCGGCCTCGTCGTCGACGAAGGCCTCGGCCACAGGCTTCATCGGCCCGGCCCCGGCGACGAGCTTGCCCACGGCATGCTCGCCCCACATCAGTCCGCCTTGATCGGTGAAGTCGATCTCGGTGTCCGGCGCGTTATAGAATCGATCGGCGCGCAGGTGGAATTCGGGCTTCAAGGCCTGCAACGAGGCCTGGCGCAGGGTCTTGGCCTCGTCCGGGCCGGCGCTTGCGTCCTGGCTGAATCGGAAGCCTTCCAGCCGGCCTACGAACTGACCTTCGACGCTGACCTCGCCTTTGTCGTTCACCTCGGCCACCAGGCGCTCCTTCTGCTTGAGCCGGCGAAGCAGCACGGACGTCCGCCGGTCCACGAATCTCTGTGTCAGCGCGCCGTGCAGGGCGTCCGACAAGCGGTCTTCTACCGCGCGGGTCGCCCCGCGCCAATGGCTTTCATCGTCGACCCAGCCCTTGCGTTGCGCGACGTAAGTCCAGGTCCGGATGTACGCCAACCGTTTGGACAGGGTGTCGATGTCGCCGTCGGTGCGGTCGATGCGCCGGACTTGGGTCGCAAGCCAATCATCGGGGACCCGGCCGAATTCGTGCAGATCCTTGAAGATCCGCTCTAAGAGTCCGGCATGTTCGGCGTGGCTGATGCCGCGGAAATCCGGAATCCGGCAGACGTCCCAGAGCAGCTTTACCGCTCGCGCGTCGCCGCAGCGTTCACGCACCTCGCCCAGTTCGGCCAGCGATTTCAGCGCCATCAGGTCGTCGGCTTCGCGCGCGCGGGTCAACCAGATGTCCTGGGTTCCGGCTTCGAGCGAGGCAATCAGCGCGTCGATCGACCCGAACGCCAGTTGCGCGTTGCGCCACTGCAGCTTTTTCAGCGGCGCAAAGCGATGCTCGGTGATCGCTTGCGCCACGCCGTCGTCGAGCGGCCGCGCCTCGCCAGTGACACCAAAGGTGCCGTCGTTCATATGCCGCCCCGCGCGCCCGGCGATCTGCGCCAACTCGTTCGGTGCCAGGTCGCGCATCCGCCGGCCGTCGAACTTGCGCGTGGAGGAAAACGCCACATGGGTGATGTCGAGGTTCAGCCCCATGCCAATGGCGTCGGTGGCGACCAGATAATCGACCTCGCCGTCCTGGTACATCTGCACCTGGGCGTTGCGCGTGCGCGGGCTAAGCGCCCCCATCACCACCGCCGCCCCGCCCTTCTGACGGCGCAGAAGCTCGGCAATGGCGTAGACCTGGTCGACCGAGAACCCCACGACGGCCGACCGCGGCGGCATCCGGCTGAGCTTTTTCTCGCCCACATAGGTCAGCGTCGAAAACCGCTCGCGGCGCAGGAACTGCACCCTCGGCACCAGCGCTGCGATCGCCCCGCGCATGGTGTCCGAGCCCAGAAACAGCGTCTCGTGGGTGCCGCGAGCCCCAAGCAGCCGGTCAGTGAAGACGTGGCCGCGCTCGGGGTCGGCGCAGAGCTGGATCTCGTCGACGGCCAGGAAATCGGGGCCGATGCCGTCGGGCATCGCCTCGACGGTGCAGACCCAGTATTGCGTCCGCTCCGGCACGATGCGTTCTTCGCCGGTGACCAGCGCCACCACCGAGGGCCCGCGCAACCCGACGATCTTATCGTAGACCTCGCGTGCGAGCAGCCGCAGCGGCAGCCCGATCACGCCGCTGCGATAGCCCAGCATCCGATCGATCGCGTAATGCGTCTTGCCGGTATTGGTCGGGCCCAGGACCGCGGTGATCCTCGACTGCTCGGCCATGTCCCTGCCCTTGTTCGTTAAAGCCGGACGCCCCCGGTCTGTTGTTCCAGCCTCTCGATGGCGTCCTTTAGTTCAGGCCGGTGGGGATGTATAGCTTGCAGGACCCGCCAGGCCTCCAGCGCGTCGTCGTCATAACCCATCTCCTGCAGCATCACCGCAAGGCCGGTGATCGCCGCGAAATGGTTGGGGTTCAACGCCAGCGCCTGGCCGATATCCTGCATCGCCGGCCCGTACATCTTCTTGTGGAAATACGCCGTCGCACGCGCGTTCCAGCCCTCTGCGAAGTCCGGCGCGTGGTCGATCAGTGCGGTCAGATGTTCCAGCGCGGTGTCATAGTCCTCGTCCTCCAGCGCCTTCTGCCCGCGCTGCAGCAGCAGATCCATCGCCGGCGAGCCGGATTTCGACCACTCGGACCGGATCCGGCGTTCCAGCGACTGCCAGTTCTCGGTCTCCGGATCGGACAGTTCGGCCATCATTTGGTTGAGATCCGCCGCCTCCCCTTGCGGCTCTGCCACCTCCTGCGCGACGGCCGAGAGGGAAATCGACGCCAGCACGGCGCCCGCCGCAAGGATCGGTTTGAAGCTGGCTAAGAATGCGCCCATAACGCGATTGTAGCGTTCCTGTGGCGGATTGCGAGACCCCGCAGGTCAAAATGATGGGAGCTGAGGGCATGAGCGACGTAATCGAATCGGCAGTTGCGGCACTGAACGACAAGATCGGTGGCGGCTTCGACGGGTTGGCGAAATTCGTCATCGAGGGCGAAGGCGCAATCATGATGGATGCCGGCGGCGCGCGCGCCGGCGACGAAGAGGCCGACGTGACGCTGACCGCGGATGTCGACACCTTCAAGGGCATCCTCGACGGCGACACCAACCCCACCGCGGCGTTCATGACCGGCAAGCTCAGCGTCGACGGCGACATGGGGATGGCGATGAAGCTGGCCGCGCTGATGGGCTGAGGTGTACGGTCCCGCGCCTTTCTACGCCGACGTCGCCGACGGCCCGCCGGGGGCCGAGGCGGAATGGCTGACGGCGCGGGACGGCGTACGCCTGCGGCTGGCCCATTGGCCCGGAGGCACCAAGGGTACGGTGCTGCTGTTTCCCGGCCGAACCGAGTACATCGAGAAATACGGTCCCACGGCGGGCGAATTCGCCCGGCTCGGCTACGGCATGGCCGCCATCGACTGGCGCGGCCAGGGTCTGGCCGACCGCGCGCTCGACGACCGCAACACCGGCCACGTGATGCATTTCCGCGACTACCAGATGGACGTCGCGGCGATGCTCGACGCAATGGGGGCCCGCGGCCTGCCGCAGCCCTACTATCTGGTCGCCCATTCCATGGGCGGCGCCATCGGTCTGCGCGCGCTGATCGAGGGGTTGCCGGTCCGCGCCGCAGTGTTCTCGGCGCCGATGTGGGGTATCGCCATCACAGGGCTCTTGCGCCCCGTGGCCTGGAGCCTGTCCTGGGCGTCGCGCAAGATCGGCCTCGGCCATGCCTACGCCCCCGGCACGAGGCCTGCGACCTACGTGCGCGAGGCCGCCTTCGACGGCAACGTGCTGACCCGCGACCGGGCGATGTTCGACTGCATGCTGACCCAGGTGACCGAACATCCCGACCTGGCGCTCGGCGGCCCCAGCCTGCATTGGCTCTACGAGGCGCTGGTCGAGACCCGCGCCATGGCCCGCGAGCCCTCGCCCGCGGTGCCGGTCCTGACCTGGCTGGGCAGCCACGAGCGCGTGGTCGACACGGCCCCGATCCGTGACCGCATGGCGCGCTGGCCCGGCGGCCGGTTGGAGCTGGTCGATGGCGCCGAGCACGAGGTACTGATGGAGACGCCGGAAACCCGCGCCCGCATCTTCGCTGCCATCGCCGAGCACTTCGCCGCGCACCCCTAGACCGGGCCGCAGCACCCCGGCTTCAGGTCACCCCGCAGCGCCGGGCCTTATGCCGTTTCTCCGCGGAGGCCCGCAACCGCCGCCCGGGCGCCGTTCAGCATCCACGACTGTTCGGAGGCGAAGAAGAACACCGTCATCCCGAACGCCGCCCAGTCCTTCGCCTTCGCCGCATCGGGCAAGAAGCTCATATAGGCCTTGCCCGCCGCCTGCGCCGCCGCGCCGACGTCCTGCAGAGCCGTCATCAGTTCCTCCGAGCTCTGATCGGTCTTGCCATAGGCCACCGACAGATCCGCCGGCCCGATGAACAGCCCATCGACTCCATCTACGGCCGCGATCCCGGCCGCGGCCTCGACCCCCTCGGGCTCTTCGATCTGCGCGATCACCACCGTTTCATCGCCGCTCTGCGCCAGCAGATCCGGCATCGCCCGCGTTGTGAACCCGGCCCAACGCGTGGACCCAGCATAGCCCCGCCCGTGATGCCCGAACCGCGCCGCCCGGGCGACCGCTTCCGCCTTCTCCACCGAATAGACATGCGGCACCACCAGCCCCGCCGCGCCGGAATCCAAGGCCTGCAGGATATTCTCCGCCGACCCCGAGCCGACCCGCACCAGGGCCGGAAAATCCAGCGCCCGCGCCATCGCCAGACAGGCGTCCATCCGCCCGCGGTCGAAGGGCGCGTGCTCGGCATCGAGACAGACGAAATCGAGCCCCGATAACGCCAGCACCTCGACGAGCTCATAGGCCGGCGTCTTCAGAAACGTCCCCGCCAGCACCTCGCCCGCCAGCATCCTCTGCCGAAACCCGCCTGTCCGCATGACCATCTCCCTGACCGGTCCTGCACGACGCTAACCCGGCGACGCGCACAAAGCCAACGCTCCCCGCCTTCTTGTCGTCGAAAACACTCATTCGCCGCCACACCCGGCGCCGCACTTTCCACAATGCGGCGCCTCGCCCCTGGCCGAAAGAAAAGCCGCGCGGCAGCGCGACATCCAGATCACCGCCCGCGGTTCAAATCTCGATCCGGGCGAAGGCGTCGCGCAGGGCCTGGCTCCAGGCGTTCGACATTCGCTGAAACCCCTCGTCTTGCGCTTCGATCCGCCGGTCGTAGGTCACCCGGCAGGCGTCCTTCTGGATCACCGCAAGATCCAACGGCATGCCCACCGATAGGTTAGACCGCAGGGTCGAATCCATCGATAGCAGCACGGCCTTCTGCGCCTCCGCCAGAGACGTCCAAGGCCGCACCACCCGATCCAGGATGGGCTTGCCGTATTTGTGCTCGCCGATCTGCAGAAACGGCGTGTCCGGCGTCGCCTCGATGAAGTTGCCCTCGGGATAGACCAGGAACATCCGCATGCCGCCGCCCCGCCGCTGGCCCGCAACGATCAGCGAGGCACTGGCCGCCTCGGCGCCGGCACTCATTTTCGACTTCAC
>JAAUYB010164954.1_pt1 | contig 18094 bp, 14 predicted proteins | sample 7278071 | NCBI WGS metagenome assembly JAAUYB01 (sample SAMN14350121, study PRJNA611818) | marine sediment metagenome | isolation source: surface marine sediment (1.8m) | place: French Polynesia: Moorea | collected 2018-08
CATTGATGGTAAGGGGAAAATTCATCCCCCGCAGGAACACTATTCATTTTTCATTTGCACATTTCATAAAACCCTATTTTCATTGACTGTCGATTCCCGCGCAAAAAAAAACAAAAAGAACGCTTAGGATTGTGCACATTTTTTTCACAGGTACGCTTGGGAGATTGCACGCAATACGCATGTATCTCAAGTCAATTTGATAGACAATTCTTTCACAGAAAGACTAAGGTGCATATAGTTAAAGAGTTTTGTTACCCAAAAGCCAACAAGTTATATCTAACCAAACCAAACAAAACAAAAGAGGAAGTTATTGGTTTGCATGTGTAGGCAGGACTCTTCTCTACGTACAAGTGTATACTTTTTGAGCATGATCTGGGACAAATTTCATAAAACTTACATTGTAATAATTTTTTACATTGTACTGTAGAAATGTAAAATTGTAGAAATATAAAAATATAAAAATGTAGATTTCACTAAAAAGAATTTACATCGGTGTAAAAATTAAGTTTTGTTAAATTCGCCCCTGATGAGCAGCATTAGGTCATCCACACAGTGTTTCACCGAAAGAGGTCAAAACAGGTCGCGTGTACTTTTACTTTTAATAGAATAAAATAATTTATTTTTGATTTTTCGACCAATTGGGAAAGCAAGATTGGAAACAAATTTGGAAAAAAAGCAAACAGTTGGGTCAAAGGAAAGGAATCTTGTCACATGCAACATAATAATAATTTCTTAGTATTTTTGGTCATTTTTTCTAATATTTAAATTTTATGATATGAAAAGTATGTGCGACCTGTTCTGACCACCTTTTATGAAATGACAGTCTGCTGAACAGATCTTGCTCAGTTTTACTGCCCACTGCTCTACCCACTACTCCATCCCGCCTTCTCTCAGATCTTGCTCAAAAAGTATACACTAGGTGGAGAAGAGTTATGAGCAGATTTTTCAGCCAGTATTAACCTATTCCCCCTTTTTTCAAAAGTTGTTGGCTTTTAAGGACATGAAACTCTTGAAAACTATGTGCACCTTACAATGAAATAGGTGACGTAAGTGAATTCTCCTTTTGGACATTACTGCATACTTTTGAAGTCTCTTTTAAAGTAAGTTCTCATTTTGCAGCTTTCTTTTTCTTTTTCTTCTTTTTCTTAGCCTCTTTGACCTGTTCGTCTGCTGAAGAACCTAAATTTCTGGCATATAACTTTTTTGCTGTCGCGGAAGATTCAGGAGCTGGTTTCTTTTCCGTTTTCGCAGACGGATCTTTGCTTTCAGGCAACCCTTTTCCAGGTGGTTTTGCAGGGGGTTCCTTACTTTCAGGTATGTCGGTTTCGAGGTGAGAGTATTCTGGAACATTGGTTCTTTTTGCCTCCAATTCATCGTAGGATGGAGCAGCGTCAAGGTCTTTCTTGCTAAGTTTTTGAACAACGGCGGCTCCAATGCAGTCTCCGAGCACGTTGACGGAAGTACGAAACCTGCATCACGAACATACGCAAAAAAATGCTTCCGCCTATTCCACGGAAATACATGTTTGTTCGAAGTAGTATTGCTTACCTGTCCAGGAACCAATCAACCGCGAGTATGATACCAATATGTTCAGACGGAATATTGACTGTATCGAGAACGATGACCATAGTAACGAGACCGGCAGAAGGAATACCAGCAGCACCGATGCTTGCAGCGGTTGCTGTTATGGCAATAGCTACAACGTTTCCAAAACTGAGATCCATATCGAGAGTTTGAGCTGCAAGAAAGACCATTACCAAGTACACTCAAAAGCAATCAAAAATATTTCTCACCAATGAAGATTGGAGCAACAGCTTCATACAAGGCTGTACCATCCATATTAATGGTAGCTCCGATAGGTACAATGAAACGAGTTACCCTTTTGTCCATCTTGTTGTTTTCCTCGAGACATACTAAAGTTACCGGCATGGTCGCGGACGACGACGATGTCCCCCACGCTGTAGCGATCGCTTTCCCAAGATTTGCGATATAGGTGAAAGGAAGCTCCCGCACAAAGATCCAATAAATGAGGGGCAAGAAAATAGCCCCGTGTATGATCAGTCCTGTCAGGACAGTGGCCACGTACAAGCCCAGGCGCTTGAACAAGGTGGCGTAGTCGTCCTCTGCAATTATCTTGCCGGCCACGAGGAAGAGTATACCAATGGGCGCCAGGTAGACCAGCCAGAGCGTGATGGTGATCATTATCTTGGAGACGCTATACATAAAGTCCAAGACAGGCCTCTTGATTTCGTCGGCCGCCCTCGCCAGGGCGATGCCAAATATGACGGAAAACGCTATCAGACCCAGGAAGTTGGTGGACTGCCTCTTCTTCTGTTTGAGGGGCCAGTCCTCTTTCCGCACCATCTCCTTCTTTTCGATTTGCGTCGTTGTCACGAACATGGTGGCCTCCACCACGTTGGGGGGGATGATGTTGCGGAAGAGGTCCATGAGGACGTCCTCCATCATGATGAGGCGTTCCTTGGTCTTTTCGTCCTTGATGTCGTCGTCCTCTCCCTCGCCGACGTCCCCAGGACGTATCGACAACACTAGGATGACGCCTAAGATGATGGCGAGAAACGAGGTGGAGAGGTAATAGCAGATGGCCAGTCCACCGATCCTGCCGCTCAGACGCATGTCCATGCCACCGATGGCGCAGATGATGGAGGATACGATTAGGGGGATGATGACCCCTTTGAGCGCCCTCAGGAACAGCTCTCCTGGGAACCCCACGTACATGGCTTCCCTCTTGGAGTACGGCGCCACACGGGACTTGAGCGCCACTCCCAAGAGGATTCCCATGACGACCCCCAGGATAGTGGCAAAGGTGAGAGCATTCTTGCGCAAAATGCCAGCTATCCTCTGCTCCGCCATTATGCACCAATGGAGAGCGACTTAGCAGCACCCACGTATTTTAAAAATATCAAATACCAGGCAACTAAATTCCACAAAATAAAAACGCAATAAAACTCGCGCTATTCTTGAGTTTTCTCTGTTGGAGTAATTGGTTTGGGGAAAAAGCACGTTTCGTACGGCTTCCCGTCGAACATTGTTGTACTGTACTGAACACGGTAGGTCTTACAAGATTATGATTCATAAAGATTGTATTTCGGTTTCTTTTTTATATGCGCGTTGCGGCTCTTGGTTACATTGAAGCTCTCTCTTTTCATTTTTTCTCTTGACAGGAAGAGCACCGACAAATTTTTTTATTCGCAACATCTCAATGGTGGGTAGGAAGGGGGCGGGGGAGACAATATTCAGGACGACCGAATTATAGAAAGGTTTTTCATGGCGTTCTTGACGAAAGGTGCTGAGGGGATCACAAACTTCCTACGATTTACTGTAAAGTTGCAAAACTTTTTTTATGTTTTTGTAAGTTTTTCGCTTTTTTCAGGTCTTTTCCGTTTCAGTACGATATTTTATCACATGTTTTGTGTGTTTTTATGTTTTGTAATTTTTTTGGTGATTTTTTTCGGAGATTTCTTTTCTGCTTGAAATAGTGTAGGGCATAGTGGGAGGGCATACAGTGGTTGTTGGAGTATTGGGTAGTTACTTCATTACAGGAGAGAGAGGGGGGGCATCTTTGAAGAACTCACCAAAAAACCGGCGCTGCCTTCCACGGGCGCAGTCGGACATGCACGTAAGCAACCACGGGAGTATAAATAATTGACAAGTAAAGTGCACAGTTTCTGGGCCGGGGCCGGGGAGGGCAATCTAATTGGTGTTTTTTTGGGGGGAGGGATAAATGTATAAAACAAACAAAATTGGGGCCACATACATATAGGCAAGCAAAAATTATCCAAGTAATAGAAAACTTTTTTCGCTCGCTGTACAAAGGGCGGGGGAGACAGTGGAAAAAAGAGCAGAAAATATGATAAAGAGAAAAATTTCATTTGACTACAAAAACGTTGCATGTTGGATTGTTGCTTAGGGATTTTTGGAGGGGTTGTTGTCGTGGGTGGAGGTTTCTATACAGTATCAAACCAGGCGGCTTCCTCTCACTTTACATAGACAATATTGGTGGATGCGGGAATCTGACATTGGGGTGCGTAGGTCGGTTTTTGTTTTTGTTGTACGTGGTACGTTGTTCTACCATTTGTTCCTTTTACCTTTACTTTTGTTACCGGGGAAGTCTTCACAAACAGTTAGCGTTGAGGAAGAGGGTAAGGGGTTATCTAGCTCGCCAATACTTTTTCTTCTTCTCGAAAGAAATCCCTTCTGTTCCTCCCTCCCTCCCTCCTCGTCTTGTTCACATGTCCAGGTCGAAAATGAGATCACTCGCGGCCTCCGCCACCAGCCTCCTCCTCTGCTGCTTCTGCTTCCTACCCTTCCTGGAGGAGGAGCCCTTGCCGCCTTTGTTGTTGTTGCCTTTTCCGCCGCCCTCTTTGGCCAGAGCAGCAGCCGCCGCGTCGTCCATGGAAGAGGCCAGGCCGGAGTCGTTGTGCGACTCCTCCTCCACCTTGCGCGCTCCTCCGCACTCAACATTGGCGTTGGATACTTCTCCCTCGTCGTTGTCGGTGGTGTCCCCCTCGCTGGCCCTCCTCTCTGCCCTCTTCCTCTTGGCGTCTCGCTTCTTGGCGTTCTTGGCCGTCAGCCCGGTGATGGAAGCGTTCGGGCGGAACACCTTGCGCTGTACCACCGTGTCGAAGCGGACGCTCTTCTTGCGGACAGAGTCCAGGCTGCTGAAGGCATCCTCTTCGTACTCATCCTCTTCCCCCTGGATGCAGGACGCCTCGGTGGCGATGGAGGACAGTTCGGTGGCGTCGGAAACGAAGGAGGAGACGGACTGCTCGGACAGGCAGCGGCCACGCTTGGCCTTGGTTGAGTGGGCAGTCTTTTTGAGGATGCTCCTGAGCGGGGCGCCTCCGACGGCGTCAGCAGAGGAGGACGGCTCTTCCTCCTGATCCTCTGCGGCGGGGGTTGGGGTGATGGTGAAGCGGGGGCGCCCGGCGCCGGAGGACAGGAGGGAGTCCTTGCTGTCTCCCGAGCTGTGGCGCTCCCTGTCCTCATCCTCATCCTCCCTCTCCTTCTTGGGGGACGGCGGCGGGCTGAGGTCCTCTGCGGCAAAGTTCTTTTCCGACGGCTCGGGAGAGGCAGTCTAAAAGAGGAAGGAAATTAATTGAAATGAGGCTACGAAATAGTTTATTCATTCTTTTAATGGCAGGGCATTACCAGCCAGCGGCACAGTCAAGTACAGTACATGACACTTTCGTGGAAATGGAGTTGGCACTTTGCTAAGAGAAGGGGTTGGGTGGGTCGAATCGAGGCTTGGGGCTGAATGGAGATTTTGGTTGGTAGGGCCCTCCAGGGTTAGGCTGAGATGGAAAACGGGAGGGAGTAGGCGGCATGGGCTTGAAATGTGAAGATTCGAGGAGGCTGCTCTGCTTCCCTTTCTTTGGTCGGAATGGCATCCAGAGTGCTTCATTCACCTTACTTGCCCACTCGAGGGGATATCCAATGCTCTTGTCATCTTTGCTCAAAATATCTGACAACTTCAAGCACAGAGAAGTAGTTTCCTGGTCAGCCGCTCTGGTCAGTGTTATTTGCAAGTGATCACCAGAGCTGCTGAAAACCCGCAAAACAAAGTTGTGCTTGGTTTCTGTATCAATATAGCGCAAAGGCACATCCCCATTCTTCCAACCAATGGGGAGCTCACTGTTTGGATCTGTAGACTTTGCCCCCTCAAATTCCTCACCTGTTCCCACATTTCCAAACTTGTTGTTGCATAGTATCCAATGAACAAATGACACAACAATCCCTTTTTTGGAGCAGCCTTTCTTATTCACACTTTCTAAAAATTCGGCCCAAGACATACTTACAATTCCCCCAAAGAGTTGGCACAAAAGATAATTGTTTTTTAAATAATGAAAAAATACATCGCACACCAAACTAAAGAAAAAGATTGTTTACAGGCCAACTTTTTCGTACCAAGCCCGTTTGACGAATTTTTACCTGCGGCGTAGCCGAGCAGGTCTAGGACTGCTTTGTCTGTTATTGTCAAGACGATCTCCTACAAAAATCTTTATAAAAACAAAGTTGTAGTTCCTAGAGAGAAAAGATCCTGTGCAAAATTTGTGCCCCTTGTGACCAACAGTTTTGCCAAAAATGGCCAAAAACAATTTATTGGTTTTTTGGCGATTTTACGCTTTTGACCTTTTTGACCTCCAAAATGACCTCCAAATTCAAATTAGACCTGATCCGCCTAACAAAATTTGGGGGTGCCCGATCTTATTTTCGTGATTTTTTTTTGTCCAGGCGCTCCTTATGCCTCAAAATTTCATTTTAAATATATTTTCAGATATTTTTGTGCTTTTGATCACCTTTTCCTTTGATTTTTCATATTTTTTTCAGATTTTCCTTCTTTCTGCATTCATGCCGCAGGTCTGTTCTTTTTTACTTTGCAACCTGATAAGAGCAGTACAATCGGATAAAAATAGCGGCATAAAAAGCAATAACAGTTGCTTTTCTGCTCCCCAAGGCCTCAAACATGTGCTCGAAAAGCGGCGGCCTCCCTCCGCGTGACAAGTGCATTATTACTCATTCTCCGTCGTTTCGTTTTCTTTCCCCTCGGGGGAGAAAAACGGCCGTGGCCGTAGGAAGGGGGATAAAACGGCGGGAGAAGGCAAAACGGGGATGGCACGGGGTGCGAAACGTGTCTAGCAAAATCTCTCCTCGCTCCTTTCTAACGCACACGCTACACATCGTCGTGTTGCATCACAACAAGCTCTGTCGATATGAAAGCAATACCCACACTGCCAACGATACACTCGAAAGTGCCCAAACAAACGACACGGAATCTTGAAACAAAAAGCCACTCAGCATAGATCGACTTAAATGTTGAAAAAGCTCTTTACCTTTTGCATCTTCTTCTCCTTTTTCCTGCGCAGGGCCCTCAGCTGAGGTAGGTTATGTATGGTGAGGTCCCTCTGATTTGATCCCACCTTGAACTGCTCGCAACCGAGCCCCTTGGGCAGTGAGACCTTGACGATGACGTTGTTGTCCCAGACCTCAACCTCCACCCTCTCCTGGACCGTGGGTCCTGCGGGGCGGCACGGCGGAGGGGGCACCAGCGCGCAGAAGAAGCCGTAGCGCTCCTTGCCGGCTGAGGACGAGGAGGAGAAGGTGAGTCCGAAGCCGAATCCCTCCTCCTCCATGGCCACTTTGCGGAGAGAAGACTGCTCGGCTCGCTTCACCTCCAGGGTGAAGATCATGAGGTCCTCGTAGATGTTGCACGCGTACGGAGGGAACAAGAGGTCCTCTCCCGAAGAGCCATCCTCGGCAGCCTCGTCTTCCTCCTTCTTCTTGGGCTCTGCGTCGTCGTCCTCGGTGCAGGCAAAGTACCCGTTGTCCGCGTCCCCATCCACGTCGATACCGCTGTCGGTGGAGGTAAGTCTCCTGACCTCTGATGGTCGCACGGGCACCGTCACGGCCAGGACGCGGGACCCCACGTCGAAGCGGGCCGAGGCCTCCTCCTCCAGCACCGGGTAGGCGAACCGGACCGAGAGGGAGTATCCGCCGCCGGGGGCGGGCTCCTCGCTGCTCAGGGACAGCTGGGTCTCTGTGACGTCGAGGTCTACGCCGGCGGCGGAGGACAGCTCAGGCAGGTGGACCTCCACCACGACGTGCGATGGGCGGCAAGGGTCGGAGACTCGCCCGGCGGCGCGGGCGCGATCGGGACACTCGGGGAGGGACTCCGACGTAGGGCTAGGTTGCCGGTACTTGATCAGGTACTTTGGCTCTCTGCGCCCGTCCCTTCTGACGACGACGTCGGCGTGGATGCCCTCGTCGTCGTCCGCGTTCTTGGGCTTGTTGTTGCTGCTTTTGTTGTTGCCTTCGCCCTTGTTGATGGGCTTGCGTATCACAGTTCTTTGGAAGTTCCCCTTGGCCCTCATCTTGGGGATCTTCAGGTTCTCCCTGCCCAGCTTGACCCCGAAGCTCCTCTCGACTGCATCCAGGGAGATCTCGGTCAGCATGGCCTTGAGCCTGGGCGCCTCCGTGTCGTCCTTGTCCAGGGCCATGGCGATGGCGTCCGGGTGGAAGAGGACGTCGTAGACGGTACAGGGCCTGCCCCCCTTGTCCAGGTCCTTCCTGGGGTCGGACTGCATGAAGGGGATGCTCCAGCGCACGCCGCGCTCCTCCGACGAGGAAGAGGCAGCGCCTTTTGCGCCGTTTCCGCCACCCTGCTGCTGGCTGTCGGGCCTCCCCACGTTTTCCTCGGCGCAAACGTTGACAAAGACCTTCTCGTCGTTGCGCAGATTGGCCGTCTTGAGGACGTACCCGGGGGAAGGGTGCAGGAAGGTGACCTCGAAGCCGCGCTCCCGCTCCATCTGCGCCACCTCCCTCTCGTAGATGGCGCGGTTGTCGGCGTCGCCCACCTCCCTGGCGTAGTCTGCCAGCATGCGCCGGAAGTCCTCCTGGCGCAGCGCCGCCTCCAGGCGCCTGTTGAGGTCAGGGTCCCCCATCAGGGCGCGGAGGGACAAGTTGCTCGTTTCGGTCGCCATGTTGTTTTTGCGTTTCTGATTTCTGATCGTTCTTTCCCCGTGCCAGCTTGTTTTACGGAAAAATCACCAAAACAAGAATAAATAGTACTACAAGTTGCGCCAAAGGTACTCTTTTTGCTCATTTGAAAGTTTTTGTCACCGTAAATGTATTACTGATAAATAAAATTTTATATTTTGCATTGTATCTAAGTATTTCAGTGGACTTTTTTTTGAAAAAGCAAGGTTTCATTGTAATAATTGTATAGTAGTAGCACAAATTGGTCACCGCGTCCCAAATAGAGAAAAGGGAAGGGGGGAAGTGGAGCGGCAGAAGAAACGGTCGTGGGCGAACGACGCCGCAAAAGCGGAGAAGAAGCGAAAGGGAAGGCAGGGAAGGGAATCCCGCCTCCGCCTCCGCCTGGCGCCTGCCTGCCTGCATGAAACGGCGGCGGCGGCAGCAGCGCCATCGTCCTCGCCATCGCCAGCGCCATCGACAAAGCCACGTCCCCCTTCCACAATCCACATCCCCTTCTCCCGCACTTCCAAAGAAGCCCGCTTTGGCACCCAGCCACCCAACCCCTTCCTAAAAGGCCCTTTCCCCACTTTCCAAGCCGGGGGACGAATACGAAGAGGGGGGAATCCATTTTCCGTGCCCTGTAGCAGCAGCAGCAGCAGCATCAGCCTTCCTTTCAGCTAGCTACGTGTAATAACGCCGCCTATATCGAAATGCGTATTTCTAAAGGAAGGAAGGGGAAATTGAACTCATTTATTTCGGTCGATTTTCCCTCGTTCCCCTATTCCTCCGCAGCAACAGCAACAGCAACGCCTTCTCCTCAGACCCCGTCCGCCCCTTCTAAGACCATTTCCCGGCCCTGACAGACACCGGCGGCCTCGGCGGCCTCGGCCTCCTTTCAGACCTCGAGACATATCGACCAAATACGCAGCAGCAGCAGCAGCAGCAGCGAGCTTCCCGGGCCCCTCCTCTCTCTCCTCTCTGCAGGCCGCCGCAGTGGGTCATCGATCGAAGCCGCCGCCGCCGCCTTTGGAAAATCCTACGTGATTAACTTAATGCATTACACGTACGTACAGAAGACTTGCTGATGAAAACCTAGACCCACGTTCATTGGACCCAGGTACGTCATTGCTATCTCTACTTCTTGCACATATTTTTATCGAGCACTCACTTTGGTGAACAAAGAAAGGAGCTGATAAAGGCGGAGGAAGGGGGCTCCTTAGCAACAAGGTTTCCGGCGAATCAGGGGAAAAGGGAAAAGGTGGCACCACCTCTTCCGACCCTTCCTATACTCTTCCAGGACAGAGGATCCCTCTTATGATGTCATGTCCTGTGTACCCCGTACTAAGTACAGTACCACCGCCGCCGCCGCCGCCGCCGCCGCCACTCTCGGCCGCAGCAGGGAAAGTTGGTGGTAGGAAGAAGGGACGGTTCTCTCTGCTTGGTTCTACCTCGAAAAGGAGGCCAAAGGAGAGGCCGACATCAGAGGAATGTACGACATTTATATATCTATATAAAGAAAAAGAGGGACTTTTGGGGGAGTCAAAGGAGTATCGAGAGTGTACTTATGTAAAATTTTGCGGGGGGAAAAGAAGCTTTGCTTTGTTCAAAAATTATATCCTGAATCACAAGTCAGAGATTATCAGATAGGATGAAGGGAAATGTCCCATGTATCACTCCTTTCGTGAAGGGATTTTGTATTTTTTAAAAATATGGGAGTCCTCTTTTTTGAAATATGCAGACGCAGTACTCTCCTGTTGGGAAAAAGCGAACTGTTGTGCTGCGTAAAAAATCGGAAATATAAATTTTATGCCTGAGGATATTGATGTATATATATTTTTCGTTGTAGTCACATAAAACCAAAGAAAAAAAAGGTTTTTTTGCGTTTTACTACGCCCTTGCGTTCTTCTCCAGGAAGTCCTGCATCTCCCTAAGCAGCTCCATCCTCACGATCTCGGGGACTAACTCAAGGGCTCTACAAGAAAAAAAAATCTAATTTGCACTCACACAATTTCCGACATATATTTTTTCCCACATATTAATATGAATTCGCACCTGGTCGCTGTCTCCCTTGTCATATCCTCCATGTCCACCCTGTCCCTCCCCCTCTCCGCCACCGCCTCCCTCACCCTCAGCTTGACCTGATCGCGCCAGCCGCAGTCATCCAGGAGCTGCCCAAGGCGAATGCGGAGTCTTTCAGGGTTTTTTTTGAAAAAAAAGTAAGGTACAACCGGTGAAATGGATGGTGATTTTTCTGGTGTTTAGTAACTTTTTTAAGAGATTTTCCCTCTTAAAAATATCAAAAGGTTAATTTCCCCCTCCTTTTTCAAAATCATGAAAACAGTGGTACGTACTACACCGTCACAGAAGTTATATTTCGCAATGCACGTTTATACACTAGACGCATAACCACGCAGCCTTAAGAAAAAATACACTGTATAAGTGGTATGTGCGAAATGATTTCTTTACGTTTCGTTTATCCGTTGTGTTTGTTCACCTGTCCCTCTCCCCCGATTCAAGCATGACCTTCTCCAGCGCGGATTCCGCCTCAGACTCACTCATTGGCTGGCGGTGGCGGACGCCGCGGACCATTCTGATTTTTTAAAAAAAAAAAGTTTCTAGGAAGCCCGGCCTTACCATGCAGGGCGTGGTAAGAGACTGAAGAAAGCAAAGCTTCTTTTTCCCAATGCGCACTTTTCATGGGCGGCGGCGGCTGTGCATGTAGCCAAGGTGATGCTATTGATTTTCGAGCCTCGCAAGTGCCCAACAAGAGCTGTTCCAACAACAAAAAAATACGTAAATTAGCCTGCAATAAGGATGGGTGCGAATCGAACTCGCATTCGCGAACTCGCAGACTCGCAGCCTATTTTGCTGATTCGCATTGATTCGCAATTCGCAGGTCCCGATTTGCGAGTTGGCTAATCAGAAAAATGACAAAAACCCTTAAAAAGTAAACCAATGTCCCCAAAAAAATATTTTAAAAAATTTCCCAGAATTTGTCCCCAAAAATTTTTGTTAGTTGGCAAAAAAACCCTTTAAAAATTGCCCCATTTTTAGCCTCAACTCGCAAATTGATTCGCAATTTGCAGTTTTATGATTAGACTCGCATTAGCAATGCCCAACTCGATTCGACTCGCATTCGCACTTGGGCAACTCGATTCGACTCGCATTCACAAAATCTTGATTCGAACCCATCCCTAGCCTGCAAGGGGTTCCCAACTTCCCAGTTCCCGTAATACAGTTTTGAATATACAGCAGCTCCCAAAAATGGTGTTTAAAAAAAGTTTTTGAGGGAAATAAGATTACACTTGTGATTTCATTAAATTTAGCTGAAGCTGCTTTATTTTTCTCTTTTTCCAGCGTAGTGACGAATCTGAACATCTTAACAGAATGTGACCATTTCAGGCTGTCATGTGAATAACGAAACACCGAAGAATCTCTTTAGCTTTCTTCTTTCGGCATATCACAGAGCGCGATCGACGGGGGAGTGGGGTGGGGTGAAACATACACAGTTAAGTACTATTCGTGTAAAAACTGAACAATAATACATGTGTGGAAACCAATTGCAACAACGTCGTTTTGAGAGAGAGGAGGCCAGCAGGGCTTTCTGAGTTTTTTCCTTTTTTTGAGACCGAGCTAGTTGCCTTTGCACAGCGGCTAATTCTACCTGCGGCGTAGCCTAAGCAAGCACACATGGGCACCACTTTTTTCATAGAGGGGGTGAAGAATTTTTTTCATGTGTACATGGGTCAAAAATGGCTACAGGGGAGGTGATGTTTTTGGCTGCCATAGCCTGGGGGAAGAATGGGGGAAGGGGGGAAATTTTTTTAACATAACATAAAATAATTGTTTGTTGCTAAAAAATATTTTTCCCCAGTCATTTGATAACTGTTTCAACTACTCAGTTTGATTGGAAGAAGAGACATGCACAATAAAAAAGGCCAAGAAAAGGGGGTATTGAGAAAAAAAGACCATGGATTTTTGGTTATGGGTACCCAATTTTCTTTGTCACAGGGGAGGGGACTTGTTTTTGACCCTCAGGGGGGGTGCATCCCCCCCCTTGCCCATGTGTGCTAGCAATTCTAGGACTGCTTCGTGATCTTGTTGTTAGTATTTAACAAACTTTGTATTATTATTAAGACAACCTCCTACAAAAATAAAAAAGTTGTAGATCCTAGTGAGATAGGATTCTGTACAAAATTTTAGCCCGATATGACCAGCACTGCCAAAAATCGGCAAAAATGATTTCCCGGGTTTTCACAATTTTCTCGTTTTTTGGCCTTTTTGATCTCCAAAATGACCTCCAAATTCAAATTTGATCTGATCCGCCCAACATAATTTAAGGGTGCCTGAACTTTTTGTATTTATGGAATTTTTTTTGGTAAGGCGCTCCTTATGCCTCAAAATTTCGTTGCAAATATATTTTCAGATCTTTTTGTGCTCTTGATCACCTTTCTCTTTGATTTTTCATATTTTTCCAGATTTTCCTTGTTTCTGCATTCATACCCATGCCGCAGGTCTTCGAACAGAGTCTGTTCTTGTTAGGCCTCCCAAAAACTCTAAAACTTTTTCTCCGACACGCGTTTCACAAACACACACTCTCGCATGCTTTCCCTTCAATATCGATCAAGTCCAAAATCCCTCGCTTATTTTGCGCGAAAACGAAGGGATTCGGGGAAATTCAATTTTCTAAACCACAGGAAGCACTTCTTTACCCTCACCGTCTTATAATCCTATCTCCTGAGCAGGAACGAGTAAATCTCCATGGGCTTGATGGAGACGGTGAATCCCTTCTCCATCTTCATGCCCTCGTAAAGCAAGGACAAAGACATTTGCTTCACTGTCGATCCGTACAACTCCGGGAACAGCTCCTCCATGGATATTTTCCCGCCGTTTGTCGAGCAGGTCATGCCCACGGGCTTGTAGCAGCCGTTGAAGCCCTGACGGTGCACGATCAGGGCGGCGTTGTTGCTCGGCTCCTACGGGAAAAAGAAAATTCAAATATTTTAAAACAAAAATGTCTTATTTTTAAGCCAACTAAATTAAGTACCTGCTTAAATGCGTTCGTCTGCATTGTTCTCAGAGATACGATGTGAATGTCGCAGGCGAGGTCCTTGTCAACTGGCTCGTACGCCTTGGACAGAGTGGCTGCAGCGGCGTTGGGTCCAACCCAAATCATCCTTGCCATGGGCGCAAGAAGGGAGTGCCGTGCAGAAATGGCCAGCAGCGATGGATAAGACGCCTGTGGGTCCTCGGCCTCCCCACCCGGGCCTGAGGCACCGCAGCTCTTTGTCTTCCGCTCTAGCAGGAGCGCGAAGCTGCTCTCTGTGGCCAGATTGTCCGTGACCCCCTGGAAGAGCCCCCTGTTGTCGTCCTGCATGAGCCTCCGCTCCAACATCACCTCGATCTGCCCCGGCGCCAGTGACGACGCCCCCAGCGGCTGCTTGCCCGCCAGCGTCAGCCGCGAGTCTCCGTCCTGGATGTAGGCCATGCTGGGCATCGGGTAGTAGTTGGCCTGCAGCGGCAGCTTGGACATGCGTTTCCGCCTTATCATCTGGAAGCCGTTGAGGTCGGTGTAGAAGTCTTCGCCGCTCTTGAGGCCGGTGGAGAGGCGCATGGCCAGCTCCTGGTTCGGCTTGTCGCGCCAGTCAACCACGTTGTCGATCAAGAGGCCGGTGCCGTCGACGCCTGAATAAATCAAAATTAAATTATTGCTCACAACAACAAATTTGACAAAAAGTTTTAAACTGTGGTAAAAATATCTATAATTAAATGCTTACCCGGAGACGTCTTGAGGTAAACGGTGTGCTTGCAGAAGGGAAGCCTGACCTCGACGTAGGAATATAGTTTTCCCTCGACCACCCTGACCCTTGGCGCCTCGACCTCCATGGGCTTAGCCTCCCCGTCAGGCAAAAAGAGGTAGGCGCCAGACTTGTCCCCCCTCTTCCTCGTCCCGTAGCGCACAAACTCCAATTTGACCTGGGTCTCCTTCTTGTCGTCAAGCGTGGTGATCTTCTGCAGCATGCCGTCCGGGTCGAACTCGGCCCTGACGTAGCCGTTCTGCAGGGTGAAGGCGTCCCCGCGCTCGAACACCTCGATGCTGCTGAAGGGGGGCACCTGGAACGGGTGCTGGACCTGGTTCAGCAGGCGGATAGAAGCCGTGTCCAGGTCGCTGCAACGGAGTGGTGTTTGAAATTGGGATTTTTAATTAAATATTTGTTTGTCAAATGACAAGACGTCTACTTTTCAACAAAAAGCTTTTTTTCATACGTGTTTGCTCCCTCTTCCGGCCTCATGAGCTTGATGTAGTATGTCTGCAGCGCTAGGCCTTTGGCGGTGGCCAGGAAGGATAGCTCGAACTCTGTGTTTGTGATCTGCAGCTCCCCCTCCTCCTCGAAGACGGGGGAGATCTGACAGGGCACGTTCTCCTCCTCGTCGTCGCCGTCGATGTTGTTGATGCGGTACACGCGAACGTTGTAGTCAGTTACGCGCACGGTAACCACCTCGCTCCTGGAAAAGAATATTACCCAACATAGGTAATAACATATAACAATAATTTAACAAATTTAGATTTGAATGACTTCACCTCCTCCTTCCGTGCGAGTTGAACACGACGACCTTGTACGCCTCTTCCGGCCCCTCCACCTGAATGACCTTCCTCTTTGGCAGCGAGAAGGCGTCCTCCCTGGCGTCGTCTAAATCGAAGAACACCTCGTTGAGGTTGGCCTTGTAGAAGGACTTGGAGGGGGTGAGCAGGTAGTGCGCCGCCTGGCTCATCACAGACTGGAGGCCAGAAAGGCTCTCGGACATTCTGAGAAAGAAAATAAAATTGGGAAGTGCTTATCAAACGGGAGGATGGGAAACACTTGTTCACATATAGACAGGGGATCAAATACACTGATCCCCCGCAAAGAAAGTCACAGTTGGCCACATTGCAACTAGAAATAAATGCGGACGAAAAAACTGCTGCCAGTCAAATTTCGTGAGCGCAAGAAGACTAGACTTTTTCAGTTTTGTCTTCCAATTCACCTCTCTCCATAGTCCTTGACTACGTGGTCCTTAGCGGTGCCGGTGATCCCGTCGTGGTGCTGGAAGAGGGCGAGGTTCTGCCTGGCGGTGATGATGGCCTGCATGAGCGCCCCTGCCAGCTCCCTGACGTCCGATCCCACGTACTCCATCTCCGCCCAGGCCATGGAGTAGAGCAGCTCGGCCGAGCGCAGGTAGGACTGGAGGGCGCGGTCAAGACCCTTCCAGAAGGGGCGGGAGGTGAAGTAACCCGACCAGTAGTGGTCGTCGCGGTCCGCGTAAGTGAAAAAGTCCCCGCTAAGGGACTTGAACAGGCCGGTCTCGCTGCCGGACTTCTTCTGCGAGGACTCCCTGACGGACTGGAAGTAGTCCTCCAGGGTGCCAAAACGAACCTCGGCATTGAGAGACCTAGGACAATTCAAAATTAAATTTAGTTTTGGCTGCTTTCCCACAAATATTTAAAAATCTTACTTTGAATTGGCCTCTGCATAGGCAAGTATCCTCTCGTAGTTCCCGAGCTGCCTCTCCCACTCCCTGGCGGTGTCCCACCTGAAGTCGTCCCCTAGCGGCACCAGCACCACGTCCGTCTTGTACAGCGAGGCCTTCTTCCGCCACTGGTCCAAGATGGTCTGGGTCCTCTCTGCCACGTTTGACTGGGTGATCTCCTTGGGGGCCACCCTCCAGGGGCAGTTGGCCCTCCCGCCGGGCATGCGCTCGAAGTCGAACTGGCAGCACACCTTGGGGTCGGGGCCGCACGTGTGGGGGATGTCGTAAGAGTAGAACGGCATCATGTGGGTCATCATGTCAGAGGTCTGGTCGTGGTCTGGGAAAGGGGAAAAATAGGGGGAAATGGTGTTTATTTGGTTCTGAAACCTTGCCTAAATATTTTAAATCATGCACTTTTAGAAGGAAACTTCGAAAAATTTTACAAATTTTAATTTATAGATGCAAAAAGACATTTTTGCAACTAACGGGGTATTCATAACGTCATTCCGGGATCTTTTCTGGTACAGAAGGAGTAGTTTTGAAAAGTTTAAAACCTGCCCTTTATAGATGATTTTTTTTGGGAATGTGTCCTTTTTGCCACACTACTCTTTCTAAATCATACAATATTTTGATTTTTTTCCTAATATACTCTTGTATCTCACTTGTGTCTACGTCCTACTTTGGTATTCATTTCTAAACTTTTTCTAATAAAAAAGCAACAGTAAATTAAGGCACAGGAATACTATTTTGGGTATCACCTTAGTTAGTTTTCATTAGGATAAGCAGCAAAAGAATATACAGTATATGCAACTGTCTATTTCTCAGCACAAGGAACCTATTTTTTTCTTGAAATGTGTTTCTCCTCACCCCAATGCTGCCTCCACTTGAACTCTAGGTCCCTGCTCCTAGCCAGGTGCTTCTTGACCGAGTAGTGCGTCCTCTGGATGAGCATGGCGTCGAAGCCCATGCGCTTGAGCAGATAGGCCATGGTGGGGGACATGCCAAAAGGGTCGATAGCCCAACCGTTGCTGTAAAAAGTTAAATACGTTTTTTCAAATGGGAAATATAATTGCAATTAAATTCTCGAATTGTTACTTTGGCTTGTAGCCGTTGAGGTTGAGGTCTAACCACTCGTGCCCGAGGATCATCTGCTCTATCATGGCCCAGTAGTAGGTGTTTGCCTCGTCGTTCATGACCCATCCGCCGGTGAGGATCTCCAGCTGGCCGTTTTCCAGCAGCTTGAGCGCCTGCTGCCGCTTCTCCAGGCTTTGCTCGTTCCACCACAGTACGAAGAAGGAGACCTCCGCGTAGGTGAACTTCCTCTTGGGGTCCTGCCCGAGGTAGACCAGCATGTTATCCAGGATGTGTCTGACCTGGTCGGTGTAGTAGCGCTCGTAGGTCTTGATCCAACCGGGATCGCAGTGCGTGTGCGGCATCACGATCACCGTCAGCTTGTTCTTTGGGTCCATGGCCTCGCGCTTGTCGTAGGTCACATCCCAGCCCTGCTTCCAGACCCCTCCGTCGGGGTTGTCGAACGAGATCTTGTCGTACACGTCCGACATTCGAATGTCGCACTGCGCGGGCGGCGTCTGAGCAAAGGCCAGGTCTCCCTTGGCGATGGAGGCGAAGGTCTTGTTGACCGGCGCCTGTCCGCGCGCCCGGATGGCCTTGGACTCCTCCCGCATGGTCTTCTGCTCCTGCTGCATCTCGCGAACAGAGTCGCGGATCTTGTCGATGGTGCGCTGGTTGAGCAGGAGGTCAGACTCCAGGGACTTGAGCTTGGTCTCCAGAGAGTTGAGCTCGATCCTCTGCAGCTCCAGATCTTCGTCCGACCCGAACGTGGCGATGTCCACCACCAGGTAGAGCATGAGGAGGGCGCCGGCGCACAGCAGCGCAGACAGCGCCGTCGACGTCTTGCGCAGGCGCCACATGCTGAGGGAGGGAGGGAGGGTCCCTGGCCAGGTCTGTCTGGTGATCCCCTGAGGTCCTCCCGCGACACCAATTCAACACCACATTGCACTTAACACTCCAGGTCCAGGTTGCAGGTTCTGGAGGAGGAGTGGAGGCCGCATTTGTGCTGAGTACCACTGCC
>JAAUYB010185976.1_pt1 | contig 18077 bp, 15 predicted proteins | sample 7278071 | NCBI WGS metagenome assembly JAAUYB01 (sample SAMN14350121, study PRJNA611818) | marine sediment metagenome | isolation source: surface marine sediment (1.8m) | place: French Polynesia: Moorea | collected 2018-08
ATCCCCACGATCCGGGCTTCGCCCAGAGCCAGCTTGGGTTGGTAGTAAACCGCGAATTCGTGACGTTTCAAGCCGTTGTATAACTGGTCGATCAGGCTTAGGCGATTAATGCTGTGCTCTTCCATATAGGGCTGGTAAACGCGAACCTGATTGCCGCCGTTCTCGATAGCGTGGAACAGGGCGGTCTCGGCCGTGGGAATCAGTTTCGCCGGCGAGGAAACCCGACCGGGACAGGTGCTTAAGCCCACGCTGATAGTAAGATTCAGGGACGATTCACCGAACTTGATGGGCTGCTTGACCGCTTCGCGAACCAACTCGGCGGTACGGTGCGCCCGTTCTCCGGCCACAAGCCCGGTGAGTAGGACAGCAAAAGTATCGCTTTCCAAGCGGTAGAGACTTTCCTCGGCGCCGGTCAACCTGGCCAGGCGAGCGGTCATTCTTTTGATGACCCTGTTGATCATGTCGTAACCCAGTGCATAGCGAATCTGTTGGTAGTGATCGATCGACATCAAGATCAAGGCCCTGTTGAACGTTGCGGGCAGCCCCTGGCGGGAATCGGCCAGGTGTTCTTCTAAAACCTTGCGATTGGGCAGACCGGTGGCGTTATCGATACGCAGGGCGTGGTCCAGTTGACTGCGCGTGCGCGCTACCTCTTGAGCCAGGGGTTCGGTTATTTTTTGCATACGCCGCAAGCGGGTACGCACCGCACCCAACAACTCGTCAATGGTAAACGGTTTGGTCAGATAATCATCGGCGCCGCGCGTCATTCCCAGGCGGATATCCCTGGAGGTGGAACGGGCGGTCAAAAAGATGAAGGGGATACGCGCGGTATCACCGTTCTGCTGCAGGGCTTCCAAGACCGCGTAGCCGTCGTAACCGGGCATGGTAATGTCGCAAATGATCAAGTCGGGCAGCGATTCCACGGCGGCGGCGATGCCTTCTTCCCCGGTGGCGGCCGACAATGCCTGGAAGCCTTCCAATTCCAAGATGGCGCAAATTTCCCGTCGGATCGGGGTGTTATCCTCGATGACAAGTATGGTAGTCATAATGCTTCCTCGCCAAGCTGTTTATGCTCGCTTGTGTCGGCCGCTTGCAAACTGACGCGCACCATGGTGCCGCGATCAATCCGGCTTTTCAGGTCGATGCTGCCGCCGTGTAGTTCTACGATGCGTTTGATAATAGCCAGGCCCAATCCGGTGCCCGGCACGGTGCCTACGTTCTCGGCACGGTGAAATGGTTCGAAAAGATGCTTCTGGTCTGTTTCGGGGATGCCGATGCCCTGGTCTTTCACCGAAAAGTTCACCCGGCCGTTGTGCTGTTCCAGGGTTAGTTGAATCGTGCTGTAATCGGGGGAATACTTGATGGCGTTGGACATCAGGTTGTCTACAATGCGCAACAGGTGGCGTTGATCTGCCATTACTCGAAAATGTTGTCCATATTCCACGATTTCCAAGGTCCTGGCCCCGCCTTCCTGGTCCATCATTTCCCGGGCCTTGTCTTTACAAAGCTGATGCAAGTCGATGCGTTCCTTCTTGAAGTCCAGCTTGTTGGCTTCTACCTTGCCTATGAGCAATACCTCTTCCAAAAGGAACACCATATGCCGCACCTCGTCCTTGATGCGTTCCAGCCGGGTTTTCTTCTGAGCCTCATCCATGCGGGCACTGTAGCGATCCAACATGTCGGTAGCGGCCAGGATGGTGGTCAGCGGCGTGCGAAACTCATGGGAGGCCATGGCCACAAAGCGGGTTTTCAAGCGGTTCAGTTCTTTTTCTTTCTCCAGCGAAGCATTCAATTCGGCCTCGCGTTCTCGAAGGGTCCGGTTGGTTTGTTCGATCTGTTCCTGGTAACGGCGCTCCCTGTCCTGAAACTGTTTGCGCTCCAGGCAAGCCTCTAAACGCGCTTTGAACAGGGCCGGCTTGAAGGGTTTCACCAGGTAGTCGTCGGCGCCCTGTTCGATACAGCGCACCACCCCCTCGCTCTCGTCATAAGAGGAGATGATAATCACCGGCACGCGGTGCAGCCTGCCGTCGGCGCGCATGACTTCCAAAACCTGGTGCCCGTTCATCTTGGGCATGAAGAGGTCCAACAACATCAGGTCGATTTTTTGCCGACCGAGAATCTCCAGGGCATGCTCGCCGTCGGCCGCAAGATGGGTCTCGTGACCCAGCGACCGAACGTAGCGCTGGATCAACTGCAGATTGACCGGATTATCGTCCACAATCAGGACTTGGGAAGCATTTGGTGTGTTCATGCCGATTCGCCGATTCAGGGGATTGGAAATGTCTGGGGTTTGGGGGCCTCGGCAGATTTTGGGACCCCATTATAACATCATCGGCTAATTTATGGCAGAACACCATTTTTATCCACTTATCTTGTAATCGCTGTCGCCAAGATGGCCGTTACATTGTTACATTAGGAAAATATGTCTATTTAAAATAGGCGCTTACGTGGAGCCTTCAGGCAAACTTTCCCTTATCTTGGGCTTTATTATATGCTTCTTCCTTTGTGACCTTTTTTTCTTTGACCAGATTCAGAAGACAATCGTCCATGGTTTGCATACCCAGTTTTCGGCCGGTCTGAATATAAGAATAAAGCGCGCTGACATCGCCCGTGCGAATGATGCCCGTAAGCGCCGGCGTATGCAGCAAAATTTCATGAGCGGCGCAGCGACCCTTGCCGTCCGCCGTGCGCAATAATTGTTGGGACACCACGGCGCGCAGAGAAGAACCCAACAGTCCCTTGATCTGGGCCTGTTGTGTATTGGGGAATACATCGGTAATGCGGTCAAGCGTTTTGGCCGCGGAGTTTGTGTGCAGGGTGCCGAACACCAGCACGCCCATCTCGGTAGCGGTCAGGGCCAGTTCTACCGTTTCCCGGTCGCGCATCTCGCCCACCAGCACCACGTTGACGTCGCTCTTGATGGCGCTCATCAAACCGGTGGCAAAGGATTTGGTGTCTTCGCCGACTTCGCGGTGAGTGATCAGGCATTTTTTGCTTTGGTGCACGAACTCCACCGGATCCTCGATAGTCATGATTTTTTTGACCTGGGTCTCGTTGATGTGATTGATGATTGCGGCCAGGGTAGTGGACTTACCGCTGCCGGTGGGTCCGGTGATCAGGATGAGACCGGCCTGCTGAAAGGCGAATCCCTTGAAAACCTCTGGCGCCTTCAGCTTTTCCAGGGTCAGAATCTTACTGGGAATGATCCGAAAGATGGCGCCGTAGCCGTGGAAATGGCGAAAGTAATTGGCCCTGAAACGCGCCTTGTTACCCATGGCGTAGGCAAAGTCCAAATCGCCGTGCAGTTCGAAGCGACGCCATTGCTCCGGGGTGCAGATCTCGGCCATGATAGCGCTCATGAACTGGCGCGTCAGCAGGTTTTTACCGATGGCGGACAACTTGCCGTGCTCGCGCAACTTGGGCGGCTGCCCCTCTTCCAGATGCAGGTCGGAGCCGCCGCGCTCTATGAGGATCTCGAAGAACTGGTCTATTTTAGCCAACGTTCAGCTCCTTGAGTTCCTTGGGCGCATACTCCAGGAATGTCTTGGGATTGGTTGCGCGGAAGAAGGCTTCGCTTCCTTCGATCACGCCGTCCTTTACCAACTGCTTCAGTGAGTCATCCAACTGGATCATGCCCTGGTTCCTGCCGGATACCATGGCGCTGGGGATCTGGTGAGTGCTGTTTTTGCGGATCAGGTTACTGATTGCCTTGGTCACTACCAGTACCTCGTAGGCGGGCACTACGCCTCTGCCGTCTTTACGTGGAATCAACTGCTGGGAAATCACGCCGCGCAGGGTTTCCGAAATCATGCCGCGCACCACTTCCTGTTCGTCCGGCGGAAAAGCGTCAATCAGTCGGTTAATGGTACGGTAGGCATTGGCGGTGTTCATGGTGGCCAGCACCAGGTGACCCGTTTCGGCGGCGGAAATAGCCAGGCTGATGCTGTTCAAATCGCGTAACTCGCTGATTACCATGATATCGGGGTCCTGGCGAAGGGCCGCGCGCAGGGCGCTGTCCTGGGAATGGGTATGCAGGCCGATCTCGCGCTGGGTGATCTGGCAGCGGGCCGGCACATAGACCATCTCGACCGGACTTTCCACGGTGATGATGTGGTCGTCCTTGCTTTGGTTGACCAGTTGAACCAGGGTGGCCAGCGTACTGCTTTTACCACAACCCAGCGGGCCGGTGACCAGCACCATACCCTGTGCCCATTTGGTCAACTCCTGGCAACTGGGCGGCATGCCGGATTCCTTGAAACTACGAATGGTCATGGGAATCACACGGGCTGTGATTTCCCAGCCGAACCGCTGGCGCACGACGGCCAGGCGATAGCGGCCGCCGCCCTCTACGGCGTGCGCGTATTCCAGATCGCCGCCGGCGTTGAAGCGTTCCATCTGCTCTGACGGCAGACCCTGCGCAATGATGCGGCGGACCTGGTCCGCGGTAAGATCCTCACGACCGGCCGGAATCAACCGGGTAAAGCGCCGCATCATGATCGGCCGTCCGGGCGACAGCATAATGTCGGAAGCATTCGATTGCCGCGCAAACAGAAGGATTTCGTCCAGGGAGTTATCGGCAGACAAAGCAGAGGGAACGGCTGTCTGCAACTTACCGCGCCCGGTATTACCCCGGAATTCGGCAGGCAGCACCTCTTCTGTTTCAACCGGGCCCTCCGGTCGGGGCTGCTGAACGGCTGCTTGATCGGCCGGCGGCGCTTCTTGCTGCACCGGCACATCTCGAGGTTGCGGCGGGGCCCGGCGCGGTGATTGAACCGGTGTCGCCTGCCCCTGGTAGATTTGGCCTCCGGGATCCTCGCTTAGGGGAATGGACGGCCCATTGCCGCTGATGGGAACGGCATCCGCGCGTGAGGGCGCCGGCGGTGCTTGTCTTTGCGGCTGTCGAGGGGCCTGTTGTTGAGGCGCCGGGGGGCGTCGGCCCTGACCAAGAATCTCGGCGACCTTTTCGCGGTAGTCCGGCTGTCGCGGTAGTTTCACGATGTAGTTGTGAAGCCGCAGGTAATTCTGGAAATCCAACAATTGCATTTCTACCAGAACCTGACCCAGGTCTTTGTCCGGCGCCACGTTACTCCAACAGGCTTGCAATTGCTCCCTGCTGAGCAGGCGGTTGTTCAACACCAGTCTGGCCAGAAGCTTGTTATAAAGATCCTTGTTGATGCTGCTCACCATCTATTCCTTTGTGGCGGAGTGATTCGGCAGCTTTACCCTAGCCGGCCGGAACCATTTTGTCAAGCGGAGAGCCGGTCTTGCAGAATCGGGCGATGTCCTTCGTTATCTACTCGAACCGCGGAGAATGTTGTGTATACTGGGCGGGAGATATTTAGCTCTCGGAGAAACCACATGCTTTACGACAACATATTACAGACCATAGGTAAAACGCCCATGGTTCGCCTCAACAGGATCGGCGCGGACTTGCCCTGTACCCTCTACGCCAAATGTGAATTCATGAATCCGGGGGGATCGGTCAAGGACCGCATTGGTTACAACATGGTGCTGCAAGCCGAACAGCAGGGACGTATCAAGCCCGGCGATACCCTGATTGAACCCACCAGCGGCAATACCGGGATCGGCATGGCCCTGGCCGGAGCCGTTAAGGGGTACCGGGTGATCATCACCATGCCTCAAAAGATGAGTCATGAAAAGCAGGTGGTCCTGCATGCTCTGGGCGCCGAAATCATCCGCACGCCTACCGAAGCCGCATGGGATTCGCCGGAGAGCCACATCGGTGTGGCCAAAAGACTGCAAAAAGAACTGCCGAACGCACATATCCTGGACCAATACAGCAACCCCGCCAACCCGGATGCGCACTACACGGGCACTGGACCCGAAATCTGGGACGATTTAGACGGGAAAGTGGATATGGTCGTGATGACAGTGGGCACCGGCGGCACTTTGACAGGGGTTGCCAAATACCTCAAGGAAAAGAACCCGGACATCATCATCGTGGGCGGTGATCCGATCGGCAGCATCCTGGCCGGAGGAGAGAAGGTGGGAACCTACCACGTGGAAGGAATCGGGTACGACTTCATCCCGGATGTCTTGGACCGCGGCCTGGTAGATACCTGGGTAAAGACGGAAGACAAGTCCTCATTCCAAATGGCGCGTCGATTGGTACGTGAGGAGGGCCTGTTGTGCGGCGGTTCCTGCGGTACGGCAGTCTACTGCGCCATGCAAGAGGCGCAACGCCTGCGCGCCGACCAGAACTGCGTGGTGTTGTTACCCGACAGCATCCGCAACTACCTGACCAAACACATCGACGATACCTGGATGAAAGACCACGGTTTCGATTAAGCAAACGTGGATCTGTTGACCGGCCTCAAGCAACGACAAGCTTGGGGCGGTCCAGGTTTTTAGTGCGGGCGCCGGCCCGGCGAATATTGCCGCCCAGGGCTTGAAGCTTGGTTTCCAAGTCGGCGTAGCCTCTGTCCAGGTGGTAGATGCGGTTGATCGTGGTGCTTCCCTCAGCGGCCAGGGCTGCCAATACCAGGGATGCCGAGGCGCGCAGGTCGGTGGCCATGACCTTAGCTCCTGTCAATTCGGTTCCTCCGGTCACCCGGGCCGTACGGCCGTTTACCTGGATTTGCGCACCCATCCGCGCCAGTTCAGCCGCGTGCATGAAGCGGTTCTCGAAGATGGTTTCGGTGATTTGGGATACGCCGGATGCTTGCGTCATCAGCGCCGTCATCTGGGCCTGCATGTCCGTAGGGAAGTTAGGGTAGGGTTGAGTAACGATATCACGGGCGTGCAGGCCGTGATGCGGCCGTACCTCCACGCAATTGCAACCCACCGACATGGGGACGCCCGCGGCGGCCAGGGTTTGAAGGACGGCGGTCAGGTGCTCGGGTTGCATTCGGTTGACGGTCACATGCCCTTGGGTAATAGCCGCGGCGCAAAGCCAGGTGCCCGCTTCGATGCGGTCCGGCATGGTTTCATGAGTTGCGCCGTGCAGACGTTCCACGCCTTCGATAACGATGGTCGAAGTTCCCTGACCTTTGATGCGAGCGCCCATGGCGTTCAGGCAATCGGCCAGGTCTACCACCTCGGGTTCCAGGGCGGCGTTATGCAGGACCGTGACGCCTTGAGCCAGTGTGGCGGCCATCATGATGTTCTCGGTTCCCGTGACGGTGACCTTATCAAAGGTAATCGGCGCACCTTTTAAACGCGCGGCGCGAGCTTCGATATACCCGGTTTCCTGGATGATTTCGGCGCCCATGCGTTCCAGGGCCTTCAGGTGTAGATCCACCGGACGCGCGCCGATAGCGCAGCCGCCGGGCAGGCTGACGCGGGCAATGCCCATACGAGCCAGCATGGGTCCCAACACCAGGATGGAGGCGCGCATGGTCTTGACCAGGTCGTATGGGGCAATATGTGAATGCAGACTGCTGCCACTCAGAACCGCGTTGTCTTCGGTACGCTGAACGCCCATGCCTATGCGTTCCAACAGGGCGCACATGGTGGCCACGTCTTGTACGCGGGGCAGGTTGCCCAACTCCAGGTGATCCTCGGTGAGTATGCTTGCCGCCAGGAGGGGTAATGCGGCGTTTTTTGCGCCGCTCACATTTACTGTTCCATTCAAGGGTCCGTTGCCTTCGATGATAAACCGATCCATTTCATGCCTCCTCGATCAAACCCGGCCGCTTTCAAGCCGCTCATCAGGAAACATGCAACCCGTATGTGAACCCATGATGAACGAAGCATGAAATAGGTTTCTTTATACCCGAAATGGTTATATTCAGCGGGTTGACCACGGTTCTTTCAAATAGAAAAGGTCGTGGTCGACCGGAATGGAAGGATGCTTTCGAGTAGAAAAGGTCGTGGTCGACCGGAATGGAAGGATACTTTCGAATAGAAAAGGTCGTGGTCGACCGGAATGGAAGGATGCTTTCGAATAGAAAAGGTCGTAGTCGACCGGAATGGAAGGATGCTTTCGAGTAGAAAAGGTCGTGGTCGACCGGAATGGAACCATGCTTTCGAGTAGAAAAGGTCGTGGTCGACCGGAATGGAACCATGCTTTCGAGTAGAAAAGGTCTTAGTCGACCGGAAGGGAATGATGCTTATCGATGGTTCCCGGCTTCGCGATACAAAGCCGAAAGGTCCAATTCCGGTTCGAAAGGCAGGCGGCCGTCCGTTGGGTGATGCACTAAATACCTAAGAAGCCATGACTTCTTCCAGGGAATGCTTGTCGAAGGTCTGCCTGATCCAGTGATAGATCTGTTGTTCATCGGCGTCCTTTGCACGCCTTAGCGCCCAATCGGGAACCTCTCCAAACCGGTCCCGAGCAAGATTGAGGAAAATCTCCCGGTGGCTTTCTCGCTTGCCTTCCAACTTGCCTTCTCGCAAACCTTCTCGCTTGCCTTCTCGCTTGCCTTCTCGCTTGCCTTCTCGCTTGCCTTCTATCTTTGCTCTTCTTTCCCAACCGGTGATGTACTGCATCGTTTTCTCTCCTATTTCATTATGTAATTCCTCCTTGAGCTTGTTGTCAAGGTCTTCCGGCACATTCATGACCCAGTCGATGAACAGGGTCAGGTGACGGATTTGCTCTCGAGTATAGCGCCGGGTCAGGGCCATGCGCAGCAGGCGCTTTTTGGCTTTGGCTCGGGTCACCTGTCGGTCTTCGTCTTCGCCCGCGTTTTTCTTCGCATGCAAATGAGCGAGAATGACCACGGCAAAAGGATTCTTGCTTTTCTCCAGTTTGTCTTCATCATAGTCGGTCAGCTTGACCACCTTGTATTTAAGACCCATTTTGGAACCGTACCCGCCGTATTCAAAACGGTTGGGCCGCCAGGCCTCTTCGAGATCGGCCAGGATGGCCAAACTCAGTACCTCTTCATCGAAGCGATCGTAAATGCGGTAGTTGTAGACGAACATGCGCCTTGGGAACAGGGAATCCTTATCGGTTTGTACCTCGATATGCAGCAAGATCCATTTTGTTTGTCCGTTTTTCAGCTTGACCTTGATCAGCTTGTCTACATAGCGATCACCTACCTTGTTCTCGCGTGCGATTTTCTTTAACTCCTTGTCCAGAAAGACGGGCTTGACGTTCCAGTCGATATCACGAAAAAGTCTGGCATTGATCATCTTGAGACAATGGAACAGCATGTGCTCAATCACCCCTTTCCACGGCGAATCATATTCCAAAACTACCTCCTTCGGCCCTTATTCTGAGCCAGGGTTTACCATGGAGCCGGGTAGGTTGTACAGACACCGGCGCCGGATTGTAGACATTTGATAAAATGCAAGTTAATCGGCCGTGGTAGATATCGTGGAATCGGCCTTCTCTCCAACCGGACAGTTGTCGCCATATTTCATACTCTTTGTACTCGAATCACGATATTCCCCCTCTCGTGCCCGACCCTTTCTCACTACATAAGGTTTGGCGAAAGCGCGGTCTTTGGCTAGACTGAAGGTCCATAGTAGTTTTTCTGAAAAACCGCGAATAAAACCCGCGCCCGGCCGTAATGGCTGATGACTGACGGTTTCGGGAGCGCACTGATGGTGACCAGCATGACGTTGAGCCCGAGCGGCATTCCCGCCGCCATGGATGAGATGGATTTGGTGAACAGGCTTCGTCGCGGCGATCGTGTCGCGGGCGACACGCTGGCTCTTGCCTATCGGGGCGTGCTCTTCCGTTTGGCCTTGCAACTGCTGGGCGATCGGGAGGAAGCCTTGGATGTCACCCAGGAGGCGTTGTTGCGTTTCTTCGGGAACATCGGCCGCTTCGATCCGCAACGGCCCGCGCGCCCCTTTCTCTACCAGATCGTACGCAACCTGTGCACCGATCGTTTTCGTCGCAAGGCCCATCGTCCCGGTGAATCCCTTGAGGACCGAGCCGCTCGCGACCTGCCGGAGCCGGTCTCTCACGAGGAGGCGCCGGACGAAGCGTTGGCGCGTGCAGAGTTGCGTCGTCAAGTCTGGCATGCCGTCTGTCACCTGAAGCCCGAGCACCGCGAGATCCTGGTGTTGCGCGATTATCACGACCTGGCCTATGCCGAGATCGCTCAGGTCATCGGCATTCCCTCCGGCACCGTGATGTCGCGGCTGCACGCGGCACGCAAGGCTTTACGCAAGGCGCTTGTGGGGGAGGAGCTGCCATGAACCATGTTCGCGAAGAACTGCTCTCCGGCTATCTGGACGGAGAACTGACACAAATGGAAGAACAAAAGGTCCGTCTGCACCTGGAAGATTGCGATCAGTGCAGGGCGGTCTGGTCTGAAATGAAAACGCTACGGGAGGTTTCCATGAGTACCTCATTTCAAGAACCTGAAGAAGAGCAATGGGGCGAAATGCCCAAAAGTCCGGTTTCACGCGGTTTGCGCGGGATCGGTTGGATTTTTGTCATCATCTGGGTGGTCCTGACCGCCGGTTACGGAGCCTGGCAATTCGCCACGGGGCCCGAGGACCTGTTCGGCAAGCTCACGGTCTTCGGCATTATTTCCGGTGTGCTGCTATTGCTGGTTTCAGTAGGCATGGATCGCCTACGCGATATGAAGACGGATCGCTACAGGAGGATTTCGAAATGATTGTCGCAACCACGGGAACCATTGCCGGAAAAAAAATTGTGCGCACTCTGGGCCTGGTGCGAGGAAACACCATACGAACCCGCCACCTGGGGAAAGACATCCTGGCCGTTTTTCGCATGATGGTAGGCGGCGAGGTTCACGAATACACCAAAATGTTGGCGGAATCGCGCGAACAGGCGGTAGATCGCATGATCGACGAGGCTCGTGAACTGGGAGCCGACGCCATTGTTGAGATGCGGTTCACCACCTCTCAACTGGCTCAAGGCGCGGCAGAGTTGATGGCTTACGGCACGGCTGTCAAACTTACAGACGCATAAACTTGGACAAAGCTTGAAAAAGCACTTAGCTGCCGTAGATACAACAATCTATTCAACTCTTTGTTTTACAGTTGCTTGATCGATAAACCGCATCATTGTCCGCAAGCTTCCTGGAAACCCCTCTACTCCTACCCCACGTTTCGTGATAAAAATATAAGGTTGTAGAAGCGGTCACGGAGGTATGCTCTGAGCGGGAAACGCTATCGAGAACTGGCGTTAGATTTGCTCAAAGAGGAACGTTTCGATGATGTGGCGGCCCTGTACATCCACATTGTCGAACGTGAACCGGCGGAAGCCGACCTCTTCCAAGAGCTGGTGCCGCAAATGCGGGAGGCGGGCGCCATGGGAGCCGCCAACCAGATTTTGCTTACTGCCGGTCCGTTCCATGGCAACGATCCCCACTTCCTGTTCGATCTGGCCCACGAACATCAACAGTTAGGTAACCTGGACGAAGCTTCGGAGTGTTACCAACAACTGCTCGCTATCGAACCGGAGCACCTTCAGGCCTACCGTCACCTTGGTGAGGTTCTGCTTGAGTTGGACCGCAATGAGCAGGCCCAGGAAGTGCTGGAGGCCGCGCGTAAGGTGATGCCCGGCAATGCGCGCATCACCAACCTGTTAGGAGTAGTGCACCATCGCCACGGGCGCTTCAAGGAAGCGGCTCGGCTATATCAAAAAGCGGCTCGCCTGGACAAAACCGATTCCGATTACCCGTTGAATGAAGGTTTCGCCTGGCGAGACCTGGGTGAGGTTCAAAAGGCGGCCGACGCCCTGGACCGCGCTTTGGAGCGCGACCCCGATGACACTTATTTGCTTCAAGAGGCCGGTTTGCTATGGTTGGAGTTAGATCTGGACCGCGCCGTAGAGCTGTTTCAACACGCCACACGCATCGACGGCGAGGACCCCTACAACTACCGTCTTTTGGGCGACGCCTTACGTCGCGCGAGCGAGTATAATCAGGCCCGCGATGCCTTCCGCACCGCTATCGATATCGATCCCGGCGATCACTTCTCTTACAACGGCCTGGGTCTTATCCACGAGGCCCAAGATGAGTTGGATCAGGCCATCGAGCGCTACCGCAAGGCGGCTGAGTTGTTGCCGGAAGAACCGGTTTACCACCGCAACCTGGGTTTTCGGCTGATGGATGACCACGCGGCGGATGAAGCGATTCGCACCTTGGAAAAGGCAGTCGAGTTGGAACCGGGCCATGCCATGACGCACGCCATCCTAGGCCAACTGTACCGCGACAATGACCAGGCCGAAAAAGCGCTTTACCACTTGCGAGAGGCCCAACGTTTGGAACCCGACGATCCCAACAGTCGGCGAGAACTGGGTTACCTTTTACACGATATGCGCGATTACGAGGGCGCGATAGACTCTTATAGAGAAGGATTGGTCTGTGATCCCGAGGACGCCCTGACGCACTTCAACCTGGGTCAGGCCTTGTTGCTTCTGGAGCAATTCGAGGAAGCGGAATGCCATTTGCGCCGAGCCGCGGAATTGGACGGCGACTGTAACCCATACCCGGAACTGGGCGTCGCGTTGCACCGTTTGGGGAAAACTGAAGCATCTCGAGAAATCTTCGAAAAGGCCCTGGCCAGGGATCCCAGCGATGACTATGCCCTGAGCGGCTACGCTTTGCTGTTGATGGATTTGGGCGAAACCGAAAAGGCCATCAGCATGCATCAGGAAGCGGCCCGTTTTGCGCCGAGGGAACCCCAGCACTACCACAATCTGGGCGACCTCTACTTCGATCGCAAGGAATACAAAAAGGCTTTGGAAGCCTACCGCAAGGCCCTGAGACTGGATTCCAAACGCGCCTCTACCTGGAACGGTATCGGCGTTGTGCTGGAACATATGGGGCGCTTTGAAGAAGCTGCCGAGCACTACGGCCGCTCGGCTATGTTGGCGCCCGACGACGCTTTGCCCTACGCCAACCTTGCCAGCATGTTTTATCAACTCGGACAGGACGAGAACGCGGTAGAGGCCTTTGATCGGGCCATTGCCTTGGGGCCGGAGATCGCCGGTTCCTATAACGGAATGGGCGCCGCGTTGCTGCGATTGGGACGGCCCGCCGAGGCGGTGAACTTTTTCCGCAAGGCCATCCAACGAGAGAGTCGAGACTACCGCTTTCACCACAATTTGGGCATGGCCCTGTTTCATGACGGTGAAGAGGCCGCGGCCCGTCAATCGCTGCAAGCGGCCGTGGATCTGTGCCCCGACGATTCGGAAGCTTGGAAGACCCTGGGTCTGATCTACATGACTCGGGGGGATTCGGAAAACGCCTACGAATACCTGGAGCGAGCTCACGAGTTGAACCCCGAAGATAAAGAAGTTCGCTTCGGGTTGTGGAACTACTGGCAGAACAACGTTTTTATGTACGAACAAGCCTACGAACAAGCCCAATACCTGCAAAGGGCCGAGCCGGAAAATACGACTTATCAAATGGCCCTGGCTTTATCGGCGCTTACTTGCAACCTGCCGGAGGAAGCCCAGGCCGTTGCGTCCCGTGTATTGTCCATACCTAAAATCAATGCCGATACACGCGGCGTTATGACGCTGGTGCAACTGGTCGCGGGTATTGTTCTGGGGCGTGAGGAAGATGTGCCGCTTGAAGCCCGGGTGATGCACGCCTCTTGGAACGAGGCAGCTGAGTCCTACCGCGCCTGGAATACCGAGGGGCTGTACCAATGGTTGGAAGACAACCATACGGTTCCCCTGGAATGGCGTAATATCCTTTTGGACAGACTGGACCGCAATCCCTACTGGGGTTCCGACTAATCCGTCATTGCATGTCGCAAAAAACAAGGCCGCCTCGACGGACGGCCTTTTCCAAGTTTGTCGGGGAAACGGGACTTACCAGGTAACGGTGCGCACATTGGAGCAGGTAGCGGAATTGTACCAGGTAGTGCTTCCGGCGTCGCAAACCCAGTAATTCGCGCTGCCGGAGCTGGGGCCGAAGTAGTAACCCGACCAACTGCCGTTGTTGGAAGTGGTGGCAATTTTGTTGCCGTCACGGAAGACGTCCACGGAAGAGGCGGAGGATGCGCCGGCATTCCAGCTGAGACTGGGCCATACGCGGCCGGCGAAATAACCCGCGGAGCCGGTAAGATTCCAACTTCCGGAAGCAAGAGAGAAGGTGCCGAGAGAAACGACGAGAACCATGGCCAAAACGGTAAAAGCTTTCACATTGGTGATTTTTTTCATGCTGTACCTCAAAGTGGTGATGATTATGGAGCGCTCCTGGTCAGAAGAACGCCGTCGAATACAAAGGCGAAAAACCACCGACGGATGAGTCATACTTTTTGAGAAATTTTTTTAAAGATACCGGACCGGGATTCCGGCCCGCACACAACCACTTGAAAAACAGGTACAACTATTGACCGACCGACTCTAGATTCTAGTGACCCCAATGGGTAGTTCGGCGGCGCGCATCATCTCGCGATCGAAAAATATTTGCGGGTTGTTTAGGTAATCGAGGGCCATGTCAGTGGCGTCGTAGCCCCAGAAGAGATGACCGTCAATATAGAAGGTTGGGACGCCGAAAATGCCGCGCTCAATCGCCTCTTCCCCGTTGGTCAGCAAGACGGTTTTGACGGCAGGGTTTTTGACAGCGGCGACCGGATCTTCCACGCCCAACTCCAGTCCCAGGGTGACGAAACCTTCCTCATCGGAAGGGTCGGAGCCTTTGACCCAAATGTGGCGAAAGATTTTGACCACATCGGTGTGGGTACATCCGGCCGCTACGGCCAGGCGTAGATAAGGCAAGGGGTTGAAAGGATGATTCTGTGGAACGGTCATGGCGATGCCTGCTTTGCGCGCCAACCACAAGGTGTGTTGGTAGGTGAAGACTCGTTTGGCGGGGATTTCGGCGGGCCCCTTGTGTTCCCAGTGGCCCAGCAGGCCGGCGAACAAAAGCGGTTTGTAGTTGATTACGGTTCCCTCGGGGAGCCGGTCGAAGGCATTGAGTTGCAACCAGGCGAACGGAGAAATAAAATCGAAATACCAATCAACCGCGGTCATGGGGAACCTCCAGGGGGCGCCCGCGAGGGCGTCGTTTCAAGATCAGCGACCCTTGAATTCAGGAGCGCGTTTTTCCAGGAAAGCAGCAAGACCTTCCCTGGTATCTTCCGTGGCGGCCAGCGAGCCGAATAAGGCAGCTTCCAGGCGTTCGCCGTCTTCCTGGTTCATTTCCAGTCCGTGGGTGACGGCTTCCAAGGCCAGGCGAACGGCTACGGGCCCGCGGCCGAGAATTGTCGCGGCTAACTTACGGGCGGTATCCAACAAGGATTCCGGTTCGACCACCTGATTGGCCAGGCCCGTTTCGTAGGCGCGCTCGGCATTAATCATATCGCCGGATAGAATCATTTCCAGGGCGCGACCCTTGCCTATGATTCGAGCCAGACGTTGCGTACCGCCGTATCCGGGAATCAGGCCCAGGGAAACCTCGGGCAACCCGAATTTGGCCTTGGTGGATGCAATGCGCATGTGACAAGCCAGCGCCAACTCGCAACCGCCGCCAAGGGCAAAACCGTTGACGGCGGCAATCACCGGTTTGGGGAATCGTTCAATGGTGCGGAAAGCGCCCTGGCCTTTTTCGGCATTGTCTCGCGCTCCGTGGACATCCAACGTGGCCAGGACCTTGATGTCCGCGCCGGCGACGAAAGCCTTCTCGCCGGAACCGGTGACGATAACGGCGCCGACCTCCTCATCCGTGCGCAAACCCTCGAAGCAACAAGCCAGTTCACCCAGAACGCCTGGGTTGAGGGCATTGAGAACCTTGGGCCGATTGATGGTGACTACGGCAATCCGGTCCCTTTTATCCATGTCGAGAAATTCCATTGAGCGAACTCCTGGTGTTATTTAAGGCACGATATCGGCAGAGACGGTGTAAAAGGTATCTACGATGGTATCGGTTTTGTCCAGGCGGAAGGTAATGACGGCTTCCCCATTATAGGCCAGATTGCCCTCGACAGCTTGTTCGATTTCATCACCGGCTTCCTTGTCGTAACGAACCTTCAACTTGACTTTGATGTTGCCGGCGCCGTTGACGGCCTGAACCTTCACCTTACAGATCACCTCGATATGGTCGTCATAGGGTCGAATGGTTTCCTGGGAAACGAAGACAGGGTCGTCGGAAGTGAAGTTCTTGACCATGGGATCGCCGGCGGGCTTGCTTTCCGTTTCGGGCGGTTTGGCCACGGTATTGTCAGGTCGCTCGTACTTGGGAAGCTCGTCGAACTCGCGTAGTTCCACATTGCGGAGACTTTCCTGCTTCTTTTTGCGGAGCGCCTCACGACGGGCCTTCACTTTGGCCTCTTCCTCGGCCCGGGCTTCGGCGGCAAGGCGTTCCCGCTCCATTTTTTCGGCGACGCGTTGGTTGTACTTTTCAGTCTCGGCCTGATCGATCATGCGGACCGGTAGACTGGTAACCTTTCCGTCCAAAAGGGTCACGGTGGCCAATTTGCCCTGAAATTGCGGCGGAGCCATGACCTTCATAATCTTTTTGTTGGTGAGCACCACATAATAAGGCGGCTGTTCCGCGCCTTCATCGAACAACAGCAGGGTAAACAACATGGCAAGCAACATGTCACACCTCGTGGGGAAACTGGTTGCTCTTATTATAGTGTAGATAACCCGGCCGATTCAAAGCAGAAGCGCTTTTGGGAGAAGGATAACGTGATCCCGCTCCCAAAAACAGTTCGCACGGACGAGAGCTAGACCTCGATTTCAGACAAATCTTTTTCCATCAACATGGCCGAAGGGTGCTCAAGAAGATCGGCAAAGGGTTTTTCACCGTCAAAGACGAAATCGGCGTACTTGATTTCGTGAAGCACCTTGAAACCGAACTTGTTTTTGAGGATGTGTTGTGAAATCAGGCCGGTAGGTTCGGTAATAGCATGGGTAAATCCCAAACCCTTGACATGGCGGAAGAACATCTTGTTCATATTGGGGGCAATGCCGCGACCCTGGTAGCCGTCTTCCACGGCGATCATGAACATATGGATGTACTTTCCGTGCTGCCAGTTATGCGTTTTTTTGTACTCCGCCCCCAACTCCTCCAGCAGGGTAAATAGCGGAAAGAACTTGGGCGAGAGGCCCGGGATTTCAGGGGATTCCTCAAGTTCGTCATAGAAATCTTCCGAGATGCGAACCCCGACCACCTGATCTATTTCTTCATCTACGGCGACAAAGGACAACCCGGGTTCGATCAGAGTGGGGTAGAAGGCCCCTGCAAAGTGAAGAAATTCATCGATGGTAATGCCGAGATGGGCCGCCATGGGCTCGTTTTGGATGAAGCTGTGGCTCACACAGGTGATAGCGCCTTGCAGGTTGTCTTGCTTCAACTGTTCATACCTTATGCCGTCGATGGTTACTGGTTCCATTGATTCCTCCCTGAATTAGAAATCGGTTTTCATGTTTTTCATGATAAGACGAAGCCGGGGATCTGGTCAGGCTTTGTTCTTTTTTTGAGTTTCCGAGAGCACCTGCCGTTACCCGAACACGGCAGGCGCGTAGGATCGATCTTGTGAAATGCTATTTGCGATGATTGTCGATGGTTGCGTAGGTTCCGCCGAATATCATGTCGCGTCCCTGGTCGAAGGCCAAAAAGCTTGAGGAATGGATTCGAAGAAGGAAGGAGCCTCAAATAGAACCAGAAAAACCACACCGGTCAGGTGTGGTTTTTAAGATTAGGTGGGACCCACCCGGCTGTTGACCGGGTGGTGATTCAATTACCAGGAACCTTTCAAACCAATGAAAGATTCGATACCTCTGTTGGGAATTTCAAAATTGAAGAAATCCCCGAGACTGGGACTGAAGGTCCTGTACTCTTCGTCAAACAGGTTGAAAGCACCGGCGTTGATGCTGAAGCGTTCGCTGAAAGAATAGCGAATGTTAGTGTTGACCAGGAAGTAGGAACCCTCGGAGAAGGTGTCGGGAATATCGATCGAACTGCGGTAGATGCCGCCCAGGTTCACATTCCATGCACCGGAGGAATAGTTGAAGGTCAACGAGCCGTGGTCTTCGTAGCTGTCCGCGGAAACGTCGCCGTCGTTATGCGTCAAACTGGCTCTAAGCACCAAATTGTTGGTCAAAGCGCCTTGGAACTCGACTTCCACGCCTTCGATATCGGCCGCACCGACGTTGGCGTTGGCGATAAAGCCGTCATTATTGAGCGCGGGTTGAATCAGCTCTTCCAAGCTACTCTGATATACGGTGA
>JAAUYB010074207.1_pt1 | contig 18068 bp, 12 predicted proteins | sample 7278071 | NCBI WGS metagenome assembly JAAUYB01 (sample SAMN14350121, study PRJNA611818) | marine sediment metagenome | isolation source: surface marine sediment (1.8m) | place: French Polynesia: Moorea | collected 2018-08
ATAGCGTCGTTGGCCCAAAAAGAGGGCCAGGATACGTGCATCCGTTGCCAAGCGGGCGTTGGCATACTGCACCAACGGATATTCCGGCCGTCGTTTGGTAATGTATTCATCCCGCGTGATGCGACCGCTTAGATAGTCCCATGGTTCCAGGTGGCGATAGCGCTGCACGACATAGTCGGCATTCAGCCCGAACATCGCCAACACGACCAGTGCCAACGCCAGATAGCCCGTCCAACGGGCAGCGGGCCGGCGTATGGCGCCAATTAACGCGCCGGCATTATAAATCCCCATGACCGATAATATGATAAATGCCGGCACGATCGGCAAGAGATAACGGATACGGATGGGGGCCAGGAAGATGGCCATCAGAACAAACAGCAGGGCAAACGCAAACCAGACCCAGCGCTCGCTCGCCAAACGCCGATTAGCGGCGCGCCAGAATCCCACGGCGCCGAAGATAAATACCAGCAGCAAGGGATTGAGACGGCCGTCGAAATAGCGGGGATCATCGTCGCGGCCTTCATAGAAAATTCTCAGGGGCAGCAGCGCAATGTCGCCAAAGGACTCCTTGAATACCAGCCGGCGAACCGTCAGGGTGCTCGAAGTCTCCTGAACCATGGTGGAGGTTCGGCTCCAGTCATCCGTGGCGTTGCTATCACCGGGATTGAACACCGATTCCATCATCGGGTAGATGGGATTGCCCGTCAGTACGGTATTCCGAATCATCCACGGTGAAAAAACCGTGAGGGCCACGGCAACGAACATGATGGCGCTAACCAGCGCCCCCCCGCCCTTCAGCGCGGCTCTACGATTGGCGAACGGGGCTGAGCTGTGCGCCGGTAGGCCGGGCGCTGGCGTTGCGGTATCCGTGTCCGGCCTCATTTTGATCCGGGTATAAATGAAGGGAATGATCAAGGCCCAAATCGCCAATACCAGCAGAGCGTTGTATTTGGTCCCCAAGGCGAGACCGCACCACAACCCGGCCCATATCAAATCACGTTTGTTGCGCCGGGTTTCCGACCAGCGTAAAATCGCGCAAAACGCGGCCATGCTGAAGAAACCAAGCCCCAGATCGACGTAGACCTCAGACGAAAGCCTTGCCACCATGGGCGTTGACAGCCACAGTAGCGATCCGCACAAACCCCACAAGCGATCGGCGCGCGTTTGCAGGTAGCGATAGATAAGCCCCGCCGTCAATACACCGAAAAGCAAATGAATATATTTGGGCAGGATATCATTTCCCAGCGCCAAAGGGATGAGATACAGCAGGTCAAGGTTCATGGGATAGTAGGAGAAGGGAATCTCCGGTAATTCGGTCAAGATGCCGTGGTCCAGATAGAGTTTGGGGATGGCCAGGTGATGCGTCAGGGCGTCACGGCTTACCGGCGGAACGCTGGCCATGACCAGCAAGGCCCCCATGATGGCCACATGCAGCAAAACCAATGCGATCCAAAGCGGCCGCTGGTGACCATTGATAAACGATCGAGGGCCGCTCTTCATGGAGAACAAGGGCCCTCGACTTCAATCATTTCAATGATTCCGCCCATCTGCTTCAATCCTCGTTCATGTGACGCTCGCGGCGCATGGCACTGATCTGATCGACGAGCAGCCCGAAGAAAAAGATCATCAGGCCGGACAGCAGGCACAGCAAGGCCCCATTGGCCAGCGTCAGGCGAACGGTGGCGATCACATAGGCGGCGTAAAGAACACCGACCACCGCCAGGAAGATCGACATCGGCGTAAAGATACGCAGGGGACTGAAAAGAATGACCAGCCTGAGGATCAGCATGAGCACCATCGACCCGTGCCGAAGTTGGCGAACCGTGCTCGTACCGATGCGGCGGCGCGTCTGGATGGGCATAAATCGCACCAGAAATCCCATTTTCAAGGCCGCCACCGTGGAGGTCGACGTGAACGAGAAACCTTCCGGCATGAGGTGCAGGACTTTCCGGATGAAGGCCCGGCGAAATACCCGCAAACCTGAATTGATATCGGAAATCTTCTGCCCGACAATCAAATTGGCGGCGTGGGTCAGAAACCATTTGCCGGGAATTCGGAGTACATCGACCCGGCTTCCGGCGGCACGCTCGCCGATCACCATGTCGAAATCCGGCGCCGCTTCCGCCAGGCGCTGCAGATCTTCCGGACGGTGCTGCCCATCGGCGTCGAAGAGCGCAATATAGGTTGTCGTCGTAGCGCGAATCCCGGTTTTTAAAGCCGCCCCGTATCCGCGATTATAGGGATGATGGATAATGCGGCACTGGTCCTCGAAGATTGCCAACCGTTGGGCGGTCGTATCCGTCGAGCCATCGTTGACGACAATAATCGACCAATCATTGTGGCGTGCCAGGGGGAGGAGCTCCCTCAGGGTCTGCTGGACAGCTTCTTCTTCATTGTACACCGGAATGATGATACTCAACTGCCCTTTCATTCTCACCCCATCCAAGCAATATGGTTGCGCGACAAACGGCTACTTTCCCTGATCGTTGAATCCCGCTGGCCTCTGGGGGAGAAAAAACCAGAAAACCGAGCTGATCACACCTAGACAAATGACATTAACAAAAATATACAGAATTGCAAAACCCAGTGCCGCCGTAGCACTGACACCCGCCTGGCCGAATAAAAAAATCAGCACGGCGTCGCGCGTTCCCAAACCGGCAAACGTGATGGGAATGAATCCCACCAGAATGCTGATCGACACGACCATGGCGATGGTCATGAAATCGGCCGGCAGACCCAGCGCATAACCGATGATGTGGGTTTGGATGAAAAAGACCGCATAACCGGCAAGCGTCCATCCCAAACTGGCCACGAGCCCTGGGGTTATCAGGGCCCGGCTTCCGGCGACGAACTCATCCAGTGAGCCGGACCAAGTATTATTCAAGCGGTTTCTGATTCTTGCGCCGATAACCCCCAACTGGTTGGTAGCCTTCAACCATTTCAGCCCCAGGGCAATAATGAGGGCCATCAACCCCAGCACCAGTGCCGAGACCCTGCCCGCATGCGGCATCAGGTCAAAGTGCGGCAGCGCCAAGAGGGCCAAACCCACGAGGGCCAGGAGATCCAGAATCCGGTCGGCCAAGACACTCGGCAATGAGCGTCCGATGGAGGCCATGCCGTATTGTTTGAGAAAAACACCTTTGGCGAGTTCTCCCAGGCGCCCCGGTGTGACCAAACCAATGAAAATGCCCGCAAAATAGAAACGCAGCGACTGCGGCCAGGAACACCGTATGGCCAGACGGGCCATCAGCCCCCGCCAGCGACAGGCACGCAGGGCAACCTGGGGCAGAATCAGAAAAACGGCTAGAACGACCGCCGCGGGGTGACAGTTTTGGAGCTGCCGCCAGGTATCCTCGAGATCAACACGCAGCAGAATGACCACCAGGAGAACGATACCGATCGATCTTATCAAATAACGATGCTTCAAGCTTGGCCTATTCATTCGGGCGCCTGGCGGTATTGGGCCGTCTTGCCGTTCAGGGCAGGGCGCGATCGATAATGCCTGGCGGGATCTGGCCCAAATGGACCTGCCCGTCAATGACATATGCCGGCGTGCCGGTGATTTCGCGCTTGATCCCATCTCTGATATCACGGGTCAGCTTGCGGCGCAGATCACGGCGTTTGGTCAGGGCCGATCGGATCCCGGATAAATTCAAACCCGTCTGATCAGACAGTTTTTTAAGATCAAGGGTCGTCTTTTCCCCCGCCGCCGCGTACAAGGCATCATTCATTTCCCAGAACTTCTCCTGTTCCGTCGCATAGAGCGCCAGCAGCGCCATATTACCGGAACCGACATGGAAGGGTTCGGGCACCATGGCGTTGACCGTATGGTCCATCGGGAAGTGGCGGTGCACCAGACGGATACGATCGGGATAGCGCGCCACCAGCTGCCGCAGATAGCGATGCATTTTACGGCATTGAAAACAAAGGTAGTCGGTATATTCAACGATTTCCAGACGCGGCGCGGTCGCCCCGATCCAGGGGTGCCCCTCTTCGGTGACACCGGTGGGCAGCTGCGCATCCAATGATAAATCTTCCGCCAAATGCCAATACGCCGGAAAAAAGAGGATCCCCGCGGCAGCCGTCGCCAGAATGCCCGCGACGGCCCAGCGCAGCGGCGGACGGTACCACACCATCTGGAGATCGCGCTTCAGACCCGAAAATAGGGGCGGAAGCTTGAAGCGGCGGCGAATCATCGAAGTGTAGAACAACAGCGCCAGGTTGATCCCGTAACTGATGATGCACATGATGCAATAGCTGTGAACAAAATAGGTGGAGATAAACGCCAAAATCACGCTGTAGAGGCTGAAACAAAACGCCAGGACTTGAAGCAACGCCCAGCCATCCTTGGGCCGGCGACGTTCACCCCAGGCCATGACAAGAATCAGGGCGAAGACCAAATAGCCCAGCACACCCCATACGGGGACCGGGACATTGAAGAGGATCGAAAACGGACTCTGGGAAACCGTATCGCAATTGATGGATTTGCTGATGGCGCAGAAACTGCTGTAGCCGATATCGGTATAGACCCGGTAATGGGATACGGCCAGATAGATGGAATCCGCCAGGCCCCCCAGCGCCAAGATCAGGGTGGGGATGTAATAGGCGGGGAATGGAAGCGGTATGATTTCTTTTTTGGCTTTCAATGCTCGAATTATGCCGCCCTCTAATGGATACAGCTCAAACCGTCTAACCAGCTATTTGGAAGTGGTGATATCAAGACGTTTCCTCGCGGATCGGAATATCTTCGGCAATCATTTCAATCCGCTTCGCCAGGAAGCGCCGCAACCTCTCACGGTCGCGAATTGCGTTGACCCCGTCGCTCAAAAGACCGTCGATTGTTTGCAGCGCAAAGGCCTTTAGCAGCGTATTGGCCATGCGCGCCGCCGCCCCATCTTGGTCGTTGGCCACAAAGTTTTCCAGACGGCATAAATATACCATGGGATCGCGCGGTGCGGTAGTGGCCGTTCGCCTAAAAAACCAGTCCGCTTTGGTGGCATCCCCGCTGATGGCATAGGCCACGCCGGCGGCCAGGAGGGCGTCGCGCTGACCAGGTTTGATGGCCAGCGAGCGGCGGATCGCATCCAGCGCCGCTTCGGCCCGCTCGTCCTTGATCAGTAAAAAGGCCTTTAGATTCAGAAACCGTGGCGCATCCGGATGCCGTTCCAGCAGCCAGTCGACCTGCGTCATGGCCTTTGAGAACTTGCCCATTTCCGTGTAGAAGTTCGCCAACTGGTAGCGTGCCGGGCGGTTTTGCGGCACGAGCCGCAGAACCGCCTCCAATTGATCGACCGCCGCGTCGCGGCGCCCGGTCTGGGAATACAGGGTTGCCAGATTGCTGCGGGCGATCACCTTGAACTGATTTTTAGCCGGTGAATAGAGATGAATCGCTTTCTCGAAAAGCGCGGCCGCCTGCGCGCTGTGGCCGGAACGCGCCAGATCATTGGCCAGATTGACCGCCGCCCGTGCGCTCTGCGGCGCTTTGCGGTAGGTATCCAGCCATAGCCGGCGCTCCGTTTGCCAGTCCAGATTACGCGTGAAGGTTCCGGCCGCAAAGACGATCACCACCCCGCCCGCCAGGATCGGTAACATTTGGCCCGCCGCACGGCCGTGACTGGAAAGTTTGGCCTGCCAACGAAACACCCAGGCCGTCAGCGGCCAGAAAAGAAACAGCGAGGGCAAATAGTTGCGGTGTTCGAAAACCATCTCCAGCGGTAAGATGGAAGATTCCACCACGTGGTTGAGAAAGAAAAAGAGAATCGCAAAAGACGTGAGGGGACGTTTGCGAACCACCAGCAGCGCGCCGATGACCAGCAGGCCAACGGTCAGCATGGCCGGCAGCGTGGTCCACGGATGCAGCCAATCTGACGATACGGCGAAATCATGCTCCAGCGAAAGCCGCTGGGGAATCGGATAGAATATCTGGCTGAGGTAAAAGAGAAGCACCCGCGGCTGGGTCATCAGGCGTTCGGCGAGGGTAAAAGGACGCCCATCGAACCCGTGGATTATCGCATTGATGATATCGATATTGAAAACGGCCAGAAGTCCCCCGACAAAGAGCGTCGACAGGATGGCGGCGGCCAAAAGGATTTTCTGGAAATGCGGACTTAAACGCCCGTGTTTATCCCGGAAAAAGACAAATTCGACTAAAATGACCGCTGCCGGCCAAATGGCCGCATTTTCCTTGGCGCCCATGGCCAGAAGATAACTGCCCACCGCCAGGCCCCACCATGCAGCCATATGTCTGGTGCGGTCGCTCAATCGTCCGCGTATATAGCCGTAAAGGGCACTCAGGTAAAAAAACGTGGTTAAGGAAGTGTAGCGCTGCACCACATAGGTAACCGCCTGGGTCTGGATCGGGTTAAGCGCCCAGAGGAGTGCGGCCACCAGGGCTATGACGGTGCCCTGGCGATGATCGCTTGCAGGAACGACAGGTGATTGGCTCAAGCCGATGATGATCAGGTAGCAAACCCAGGCATTCAGGAGATGGATGCCGAGGTTGACCAGATGGTAGCCGACCACATTGGTGCCATGGGCGTACCAGTTCAGGGCAAATGTGAGATTGGTCACGGGCCGCGGCAGGTTGTTGCCACGTGCTTCGTCGACACCGATGGCGCCCTTGATCGCATCTAGACGCATAGCGGTCATCTGAATGGCTGGGTTATTTAATATGTTGGGATGGTCGTCCATGTGCCATTCGGCACGGAAGGTGTTGCTGTAGGCGATAAGCACCATGAGCAGTAGGACCAGGAAAGCCATGGTGTTTTTCATTTGGGGAATCGCATTTACCAATTGCATCGCCTTAATTTAGGGAAGCACCCCAGTGCTTGAGCCGGGCGGCCACGATCGGCTGGATCTTCTCCATATCGTAAGGCCTAAGATCGTTATCCGATTCGACCATGATGCTAAAGTAGCGCCCCAGCGGTACCTGCCGGATCAATTGATCGGCATATTGAACGGCGGCCGCTTGGTTTCCGGCGCGCACACTGACTTCGATCAGGCTCAGCCAGGGCGCCGGCTTTCCCGGTGATTTCCCTCGGGCGCGCTCGAGCAGATCAAGCGCGCCGGCGTAATCCGCCATGCGTCCCATGGTCAGACCCAGATTGACCAGAATGTTGTCGTGCGCCGGCAAGAGCTTTGCGGCTTTTTCCAGGTGTTTCCTGGCCCCCGGTAGATCACCCATCTTCATACGAATATACCCGGCGGTGTTCAGGTAATAGGGATGGGTGGGATTCTGCCGGATCAAGATATCGGCCTGAGCCCGAGCCTCAGCCATCCGTCCTGTTGCGATCAAGGAAAACAGCAGGTTATGCCGCGCGATCTCGTGCTGCGGATTGACCGCCAGGGCTTTTTGGAAGTGGCCGATGGCGGCGTCCTTCCGGTGTAATCGATTGAATATCGTTCCCATATTGTTCAAGGCGGTAGCACGTGAACGCTGCGGTGCCGGGTCGTAGAGTTCCAGCGAGCGGGCATAGAGCTTCAGCGCCAGATCATAGCGGCCGTGCTTTTCGTGATAGGCCGCCAGCTGGATGTAGGGTCGCGCATTTCGTGGCGCTTTGACCAGCACGTCTTCCCAGAAGACGCGCTGCGAGGCCCACACGCCGTTGCGCACATAGGTGGCGGTGCCCAACGAAATGATCAGCACAGCCGTTGCGGACGCGAGGGCATAATAGCTTAGGCGCCGTGCGCGCCGCAAATGCGCCAGTCCCCTAACGATCAGGACGGCCAGTGGTAAAAACAGGAACATCGACGGTAGATAGTTACGATGTTCATACAGCAGCTCCAGGGGGATCACGCTGGATTCGATCAGGTGGTTTAAAAAAAAGAAAAGAATCGCCAGCGACAGGAACTTATAGCGCCGTGCCGCCGCCAGCCCGATCACCAGCAGAAGAAGAAGCGCTGCCGTGGCGGCCAGGGTCGTCCAGGGATCCAGAAGCGAGCGGGAAATGGGAACGTCGTGCATGAAGGCCAAGCGATCCGGCGAGGGGAAGATCAGCTGGGATAGGTAGAAGACCACGATCCGCGCTTCGGTCATCAGCCGCTGGGGCAAAGTGAAAGGCCGCCCGCCGTAGCCACTCAAAATGGGGGCCAGCGGATCACCCTTGATCATCCACAGGAGGCCCAGGCCCAGGACGACGGCCAGCAGCCCCGCCATGGCGGTCCACTTCAACACCTTGAAGCGCTGCTGCGCGTCTTCGAGATCCTGGAAAAAAAGAATCTCCATAAGAAGGCAGGACAACGGCAGGATAACCGTGTTGAGCTTCGATCCCAGGCCCAGCAGATAGCAGACGGCCCCTAATCCGAAGAACGCGATCCGCTGCTTGCGATGACCGGCCTGCCGTCCCCGAACATAGCCATAGATCCCGGCGATAAAAAACATGCCCGCCAGCGAGGTGCTGCGCTGGATGATATAGGTGACGGCCTGGGTCTGGATGGGGTGCACCGCCCACAACACGCTTGCCAGCAGCGCAATCTCCAGTCGTTGATCCGGTGAAAACCGCCCGGCCTGCGGTGCGCGCATCAGGGCCATGATCGTAAGATAAAGGACAAGCGCCGCCAGAAAGTGAATCAGGATATTCACCAGATGAAAACCGGCGATATCGCCGCCGCTGAGATACCAGTTGACGGCCAGGGACATCATGACCACGGGCCGGAAGAAAGCATCACGGGAATGGGAGGCCCCCGCCGCCGGATCGATACTGGCCATCAGGGCCGCGGGGGTGAGCGTGTTTATCTGAACGGCGCGGTTGTGGACGATGCGAATATGGTCATCGAAATACCAGGGCGCCTTGAAGGTATTCGCGTAGCAGATGAAGACCAGACCTAGCAGTAAAAATACCGCCAGCAGTCGTTTGATCGCGGGGTGTTCTTGAGAGTTCATGGCGGCATTTGTTAGCGTGGCCTGCTATGGACGCCTGCGCGGCAACGGTGGTATCCGGTAAGGACGATCAATACGCGTGCCGCTTGATGTTTACATAGTAGAGGATCAGATGGTTCGTAGCAATAGGGCGCAAATGGATCCGAATCAGCAAACGAGGGGGACCTAACGCCCTTTCTTTCGGGATCGGTGACGATGGCCATTGGAAAAAAGGAAAGGGAGGCTTGAGCAACAAAGCCTCCCTTGCGTTGCGTGCTTTAAGTGGTCAGCAGGTTATTCCATGACGATCTCATAGACACCCGTACCAGAGGCGGACCAGCGGGAGCTGCCGGCCCGGTAAGTCGTCGGGCAGCGGTTGCTACCATCGGTAACCTTGACCGTGATGGAATTGATGGAGCCGCCGATAGAGCCTGAGTTGCCGGCCGATACGGTGATACCGACGCCCGCCGGGGTGGTCGGAACGCCCGTGTTGCCCGGAATGGAGTAGTAATCCGCCAGACCGGCCATGATGGCCTGGGCATCTGATTCCGCGGCCGAACAGAATGCCTTGTTACGATAGGCGATGAAGTTCGGAATGGCGATCGCGGCCAGAATACCGATGATGGCGATGACGATCATCAATTCGATCAGGGTGAAACCTTTTTTGTTACTTCTCATTTTCTGCAGCATGGTTGAAGCCTCCTCATAAAGTTAGAAAAAAAGTTGAAAATTTGTGACGAAGTCGCGCTGCCGCTTGGTTTAAGGGCCCGGTGTTTTCAGCCACCGCGCCGTTGCAACAACCGCATTCATTTGGCCAATGAAGTTAGCAACTAATGTGCCATTATCACGATTACATCGAGCCTTATTATATTTGATTGAAATCATTTGATTATACCTTCGTTGACCAACGATTGCACAGATGCAGTATCCAAAAACAGTCACCAGCTTGTCAAAAATTGTCATCGTTTTGACACGATTTGTCATGGGCATTGAAACCGGCAGCTATCATGATTTTCGCTTTTCGGGAAGCTCCGGTTGGAATTCATCGAAAAATTTGTGCATCAACTCATAATGGTCGGTGATAATACCGTCCGGGAAATTACCTTCCCACTGTTTTAATACCCCGGGATCATTCACCGTGTAGGCCATGACACGCAAACCGCGATCGTGGGCGTTTTGGATCAAAGCCTGGTCCACAACGCTGTAATGAACATAAATCCAATCCAAACCTTTGTGGGCAATGGTATCCAGGAGTCGATTCGAAAGTTTCTTGCGGTAAGGTGTGTCCAATCCGACGTCGCAGCGGCATCGATTTTTAATGAAGTTGGCCGTTGGATCATGGAAGCTGTCGACAATCACCCTTTCTTCCAGCCGATGGTGCTTGATGGCTTCCACGACCCGGCGGTTGAGGACATAGCTGCGATCGATTCTGGCGATCGGTTTGATTTCAATTAAAAATTTGATTTTTTGCCCGTAACGGCTCAAAGCCTCATCCAAGGTCAGGACATCGTGGTATTCGGGAATTTGTTTGATGGCCGCATGCTTCAGGTTTGCGATGCGCACCCGCCCGCCGTTGCCATCCGGGAGAACAGGATCGTGAAGCAGCACCGGCACGCAGTCGCTGGTCATCTGGATATCGATTTCAACCCAATCGAATCCCGCCGCGATGGCGGCCTCGATGGCTTGCGGCTTGTTTTGCAGGGCTGGGGAACGCATCCCTTGCGTATTTCCCCGGTGGGATACGAATAGGGGCCTCATCACTGGGGGGCGCTTTATCGCCGCAACGCCGATCGCCTTGTGGGTGTCGGGAAAATAGGCGTTGTTATCAATCAAATATTTATTGAGGGGGATCAGGGTATTGATAAACGGCGAAATACGCTCGACAAGTACCTTGTTGAGCGTATTCGCATCAGAGCCACCACGCCTCAGTCCCTTATCCTGGCCGACGACGCCGAGTGATCGCTTCATGCGATTGAATTCGAACTCGCCCTCATCGGTCCATAAATAGACACGTTCCAAGTTGTGACCACCGACCGCGTAAACTAGACGGTTATCAGGCCAGCGCGATGAGGGCATCAACAGATTCAGCCCCTGATCGGAGTCAAGCGGCGCGATGCCTAAATAATCGGCCAATGTGGCGGTGATATCATACTGGGTTGCCCGTCGTTGGGTAAAGGGTTGAAATTCGGCCTGCAGGGATTCAGGCAATCCGGCAATCATAATGGGAACTTCAAATCGCATCCGATCGATATCAGGTCCTGGAAGTTCATTGTATAGAGACGCGACATGATCACCGACCAAGACGAGCAGGGTGCCTTTAGGTTTCTCGTATTCCAAATACCAGTCATATAAATCGCCCAGATGGTAATCGAGGAAATGTAGCGATTCCTTGAAACGCATCGCCCGCTCATTGACGGTGAGCACATCAAGCCAGGTGCCATCGGGGTTGGGATGAATATTATCCTCATGAAAGGCGGGTCGCCATGCATCGGGCAGGGCAAAGGGATCATGGGTACTCAATGTGAAAAGCGATACGAAATAGGGATGATCCCCCGCTGGTCGTTGGATGATCCATCGTTTGAGGAGCGCGAGCATGGCTGCATCATCATAGCCCCAGCCTGAAGCGGTCTGCTCTAATTTTTCGTCGTAATCGAATATTTCCTCGAACCCCATCATTTGTAAAAAAAGACGCTGTTGTTCAAAGGAAAGGTCGCTGCCATGGAAATAAGCCGTTTGATAGCCAATCGCCTTCAATTGACCGGGCAGCCCCTGCATACTCGGCATGGGATTGCACCAGAGAATATTGCGATGGGTCTGGGGCAGGATCCCCGCGAATATGGCCGGCATGGCCTGACTGCTTTTGGTCCCCGAGGCGTAGGCCTTTGGGAAGAAAAGGCTCTCGCGCGCGATACGCTGCAAATTCGGCATGACATCGCGATGGCCAACCTTGGAAAAGATCTCCGCATTACCGACACTTTCCAAGATAAGTAAAATGATGTTGGTGTTTCGCCCTAGTGGGTCGTTTGCAGGCTTTCGACGAAACGATATGGGATCTGCCTTGGGGGGACCCCCATCCGATACGCGATGCCCGAGCTCCCGTCTAAACTTCGCGATCATCGCGGGCGTTAGCTTATCCTGGGTCTGGCCATAGGTGTTTTTATGAACTGAGGACTGAACGAACCAAATCACGGGATTACGACCGGCCCGCAGGAAGGTCGGCTGGGAAAACCAGTGGGGATAAGCATGCACGCTAACGGTGATCAAACCGCAGAGGGCAACCCCCCCCATGATTGCGAGACTGGCGCGAGGTGATTTGACCTTGAAAGTGATCGTCGGGCGCGAGAGCTTAACGCTGGCATAAATCAACAGGATACCCAAGCCGGCCTCACCGATAAAAACGATAGGCGGCGCGACAGATCGCAGCGAAGGCATTAAGTGTGCTAAGTTTTTAAGATAATGAATAATTCCTGCATCCGGCAATCTTCGAAAGGCAATTTCGTAATGATAGGCGAAAACCGCAAATAGGAATAAGAGACCACCGACCACGCGCCCGATAATTCGCATCGAGAGGCGATCAGGGTGAAACAGCAGCAGACCTAAAACGGCGCCGATCAACAGGTTTCCAGCCAGTGCGGCGGTCATACCGAAAAAGTAGTCCGCGCCCATGTCGACCTGGTAGGCTGTAAACAGGCCCAGCTTTAAAACCCCCAGCCCGATTCCCCACAGGCCAGCCCAAATCAGGATCTTCGAGATTTGAGGGGTGTAAATGCTTCTCATTTTGGTTATGCTTTTGAACATGGCGGAATTCTATCCGAAAACAAGGCCGCCGTAAACCGTAGACTATCTCAGCGATCAGCAAAAATGCCGCCCATACCGCGCGCGCACCGCGCAGCGATACGTTGAAGACCTTGGATCTGGATAGGGCGGCCTAAACCGACGGAGGGTAGCGCCGTAAAGGGTCTCGGGCGTTAAGCTTGCATCGGTGGACAACGGTAGGCCCCTCAGTTGTCCCCCTGCAGTTTGCCGAGTCGATGACGAAAGGATCGGAAGGTAATCCCCAGCAGCTCGGCGGCCTTGTTCTTATTGCCGCCGGTTAACTCCAGGGCTTTCTGAAGATAGGCGTATTCGATCTCCCGCAGGATCATATCCAGGGACACGCCCTTGTCGATATCGTCCAGGTCGTAGCGTTTTCCCTGGACCCCCTCGATCCAGCGGCGTTTATGAACCGACAGCGCCAGGCTTTCCGGCAAGATGATGTTGGTCGCGGACAAGGCCACCGAACGCTCCATCAGATTTTCCAGCTCCCGCACATTGCCGGGAAAATCGTATTTCTGCAACAGATCCACGGCGTAGGAGGAAATCTTCTTGATTTCCTTTTCCATTTCCGTAGCGTACTTTTCCAGAAAATGCTGGGCCAGGGCCTTGATATCGGGCTTGCGCTCGCGCAGGGGCGGCACCTTGATCTCGATCACATTGAGACGGTAAAAGAGGTCTTCCCGGAAGCGCCCCTCGATGACTTCTTCGGCCAGGTTCTTGTTGGTGGCCGAAATGATCCGGCAGTCCACATTGATGTCCTCGTTGCTGCCCACCGCTTTGAATACTTTTTCCTGGACGACGCGCAGAAGCTTGACCTGCAGCGGCATGCTGAGCTCGCCGATTTCGTCCAGAAAAATCGTCCCATTGTGGGCCGCCTCGAAGAGCCCCTGCTTGTCCTGGCTGGCACCGGTAAAGGCGCCTTTTTTATGCCCGAACAGCTCGCTTTCCATGAGCGTCTCCGGTATACCGCCGCAGTTGATGGCAACAAAGGGCTGATCCGCCCGGGTACTTTCATTATGAATCGAACGTGCGATCAGCTCTTTACCGGTGCCGCTTTCACCGGAAACGAGGATATTGGTGCGCGTCTGGGCAACCTGGCGAATCAGCCTGTAGATGTGCATCATGGCCGGACTGTTGCCCACGATGCGGCCGAAATGCAGGTTCTTTTTTAGATCGTTGCGCAGGCTTTTACTTTCTCTTTCCAGGGTCCGCAGCTTGAGCGCGCGGGCGATGGTCTCCAGGAGTTCATCGTTGTCAAACGGCTTGGGAACGTAGTCATAGGCCCCTTCGTTCATGGCTTCCACGGCCACCTCGGTGGTGACGTAGGCGGAGATCATGATCACGACGATGTTGGGGTGCTTGGCTTTGGCAGCCCGCAATACGTCCAGCCCGGTGATGTCGCCCAGGCGGATATCACAGACGATCAGGTCGTAGGTGGTCTTGTCCTGCATCTTGATGGCCTGGGCCCCGGATTCGGCACAGTCCACCCGGTAGCCTTCTTTAATGAATAGATACTCGAGCAGTTCCCGCATGCTGAGTTCGTCGTCCACAACAAGGAGGTGATAATCTTTATCGTCCATGCTCTATCCTGCTGCTGGTTGATTCAATCGGACCCCTCGAAGACGATTTGACCGTCGACGATGGTTGCCATCACCTGTCCCTTGAGCGCCCACCCATCGAAGGGCGTATTGCGGCTCTTGGACATGAAGTTAGCGGCAACGACGGTGTGTTTCTTCTCCGGGTCGAAAATCGTGATGTCGGCCGGCATGCCGGTGTTCAGCCCGCTGGCCAGACCCAGAATACGCGCCGGATTGTAGGCCATCAGCTCAACCAGTCGCGGCAAAGACAAGAGGCCCTCGTGCACCAGTTGGAGCGCCAGTCCCAGTGAGGTCTCAAGACCGATGATGCCGGTTTGTGCCTGGTCGAATTCCACGCGTTTTTCAATGCTCGACTGGGGGGCGTGATCACTGGCGATCGCATCGATGGTGCCGTCGACCAAACCCTCGCGAACCGCATCGCGGTCCTCCGCCGTCCGCAACGGCGGGGACATCTTGGTGTTGGGGTCGTAATCGCAGACCGCCTCGTCGGTCAGGCTGAAATGGTGCGGGGCGGCCTCGGCCGTCACCGTGACGCCGCGCGCCTTGGCCGCCCGGATCATCGCCACGGCCTCCCGGGTGCTGACATGGGCGATATGCAGCCGCCCCTTGGTGAGCGCGGCCAGTTCGATGTCACGCTGCACCATCACGACCTCGGCGGCGTTGGGAATACCGGGCAGACCCAGACGGGTCGCCACCGGCCCTTCGTTCATGGCCCCCCCGGCGGACAGGTCCGGATCTTCGCAATGGGCGATGATCGGCATGTCGGCGCCGCGGGCGTATTCCAGCGCCCGGCGCATCAAGAGACTGTTGGCCACCGGGCAGCCGTCGTCGCTCAGGGCCACCGCCCCGGCCGCCTTGAGTTCGTGAAAGGCGGTCAGCCCCTCCCCGGCCAGCCCCGGACTGATGGCGGCCACGGGATAAACCTTGGCCGCCCGGGCGTCCCGGGCCTTCTCCCGGATGTAGTCCGTAACCTGGGCACAATCGTTGGGCGGCGTGGTGCTGGGCATGGCACACACGGCCGTAAAGCCGCCGGCCGCCGCAGCCCGACATCCGCTGGCGATGGTTTCCTTGTATTCGTGCCCGGGTTCGCGCAAATGCACGCGCATGTCGATCAGCCCCGGGGTGACGATTTTACCGCGCGCCTCGATGATGCGGCCGGCTTTTTCACGGGGAGGATCGCCGCCGCCGGGTTTAATTTCCGCCACCAGGCCGTCCCTTACATAAAGATCGCCCTCGCCATCGAAATGGCCGGGGTCGATGATGCGCCCTCCGCTGATAATCAGATCCATGCTACTTGCCTCCCAGAACCAGATAAAGCAGGGCCATGCGCACGGCCACGCCGTTGGTCACCTGGTCCAGAATGACCGAATAGGGCCCGTCCGCCACTTCGGGATCAATTTCCACGCCGCGATTCATCGGCCCGGGATGCATGATCAGCACGTCCGGGGAAGCCCCCTGGAGGCGCTCGAGATTCAGGCCGAACACGGCCGCGTATTCCCTTTCGTCGGGCATCAAGAAACGTTTCTGGCGCTCCTTCTGAATACGGAGCATCATGATGACATCGGCCCCGCCCAGGGCCTCGTCCAATGAGGGTGCCACCGCGGCCCCCAATTGCTCGATCCCCAGGGGCATCATGGTCGGCGGCCCACATACCGTCACACGAGCGCCCATTTTCTGAAAGCCGATAATGTTCGAGCGCGCCACGCGGCTGTGGGCGATATCGCCGACGATCAGGATATTGAGCCCCTTCAAGTGGCCTAGCTTCTCGCGTACGGTCATGAGGTCGAGCAACGCCTGGGTCGGATGGGCATGCATGCCGTCGCCGGCATTGATGACCCAGGCCTTGCAGTGTCGGGTCAGAAAATGCGGCGCGCCCGCGGATGGATGCCGGATGATGATCACATCCGGTTGCATGGCCTCGATATTCTGGACCGTATCCAGGAGGGTTTCGCCCTTGACCACGCTGCTGGTGGCCTTGGAAAACGAAAGGCTGTCGGCGCTCAAGCGCTTGGCGGCGATATCAAAGGAAGATTTGGTACGGGTGCTGGGTTCGTAGAAAAACTGGACGACGGTCTTGCCCCGCAGGGTCGGCACCTTTTTGATCGGACGGGTCGATATTTCTTTCATGCGCACCGCCGTATCCAGGATGGTCCGGATGTCGGCTGCCGCAAGCGACGCCATGTCCAAGATATGACGATGCCTAATCCCCATGTGGTACTCCCTTTTCAAAGGCGGCCGGTTTGATGATCGGGCGATCTAACAGACGGTTGAAAAACGGTGGCGCTTGGCCATACGGTGTTCAAATCCTCCTCAAAATGCGCATCGATGGCACCGAAACAGCGGTTCTTCGGATTTGGCCTTGTCGGGCCAACGCGCATGACGTTCTGCACAGCCCGCTAATGCAGCAGGTCGCCGATGCGGCGCCAGCGCACCGCAAAGTCTTCTTTGTCCCAGGACCAGTAAATCATAAACGCCTTGCCCCGCAATTGACTGTATTTGACAAATTTCCAGTAACGGCTGTCATTGCTGCGGTCGCGGTTGTCGCCCATGACGAACAGGCTGTCCTCGGGAACATTGATGGGGCCGAAGTTGTCCCGAACATTGCCGTGAATGATGAACGCATCCTTGTGCACGGCGTGGTTATTGTCCTCCGGCCGGCCATTGACATAAACAACCTTGTTGCGACATTCCACCACATCGCCGGGTATGCCCACCACCCGTTTGATAAAGTCCATTTTCGGATCCTGCGGAAACTTGAACACCACGATATCCCCCCGCTTGGGTTCCCCAATCGGCACGACCGTCGCGTTGCTGAACGGCATGCGGATGCCGTAGATGAACTTGCTGACCAGAATATGGTCGCCAATCAGAAGGGTATCCTCCATCGATCCGGATGGAATCTTGAAGGCCTGGACAATAAAGGTTCGAATAAAGAGGGCTAACAGGACCGCCAGCAGAATGGCTTCGACATTCTCGCGCAGGCGGGATTTCGGCTTGGTGCCGGCATTATCTTCCGGCGCAGTCGAGCTTGATTTCAAGGCAGGTCGTCACCTTTCACTGGGATAATGGTCATTCTCATAAATTAATCGTCAGGAACCGTGCATCCATTACGGCGGGTCCTGACGTCACACCGCCGCAGGGCGGTATTCAAGTCATCAGCCATGATCCGAGGCGGTAGGTCAGATTGGCGAGTACGCCCGCCGCCAGATCATCGGCGACGATCCCCACCCCCCCCTCGAGGCGTCGGTCCAGCCATCCGACCGGGAAGGGCTTGACGATATCGAATCCCCGGAAGAGACCGACGGCGATCAAACTGCCGGCCAACGATAGTTGAAGTCCGACACAGGCGACCAGCACACCGGCAAATTCATCAATGACCACCGCTCCCGGATCTTCCCGGCGCATCAATTCGGCCGCGCGCTGTGCGATGCCGATGGCGATGATCGCAAAGATCACCACGATTGCGAGCGCCAGCCCAAGGGATTGGTGGGAAAGCAACCACCCGAAAGGCAGGGCGGCCAGAGAACCCACCGTACCGGGGGCAATCGGCGAACGGCCGCAACCACACCCTGTGGCCCAGAAGAGGATACCGCGATCCCTAATAAACATGGCCCGTGTCTATCGCCCGCGACCATTTTTGTCAATGGTTTATCGGGTTTATCGAACTGCGTCATGATCTTCGCGGCTGTAGAGCCGGATGATCTCCAGCACCAGTTCACAGGCTTTCACCATGTCCGTCAGAGCAATCCGCTCCCCCCTCGTGTGCGGATTCTGCATACCTGTTCCCAAGACACCGG
>JAAUYB010057798.1_pt1 | contig 18058 bp, 19 predicted proteins | sample 7278071 | NCBI WGS metagenome assembly JAAUYB01 (sample SAMN14350121, study PRJNA611818) | marine sediment metagenome | isolation source: surface marine sediment (1.8m) | place: French Polynesia: Moorea | collected 2018-08
GTAGGAAACTGGCGAGAAGATGCAGATCGGTCGCCAACGCGCGCTGGACGAGCGCGTCGCGGTGGATGTCCTCGGCCAGTGCGGTCGCCAGGGTGTTCCACACCTCCGGCATCGTCTCTTCAGCGTAGCGAAGGAAACTGGCGAGGTCACCCAGGTGTGTCGCCAACGCGCGATGGACGAGCGCATCGCGGTGGCTGTCCTCGGCCAGTGCGGTCGCCAGGGTGTTCCACACCGCCGGCACCGTCTCTTCAGCGTAGCGAAGGAAACTGGCGAGGTCACCCAGGTGTGTCGACAACGCGCGCTGGACGAGCGCGTCGCGGTGCGTTTCCTCTTCAAGCCAGTTGTCGGCCCTTTCACGTAGCTCCTGCTCGTCGAGAACGGCGAGCCTAACGGTAGAGCGGAGAGTCCCCGCCCACCATGACAACGGCATTTGGTCCAGCGCCCACCGGTGTTCCGCCCAAAGAGCCCCGACGAGTGTGGCGGCCTCCACCGAGTCACCAATCTTGTTCAGGCGCAGGGCGGTCGCGAGGCATGCATACGGATGTGCGACGAGCACTTGGGAACGCAGAGCCGCCGCTTGCGCTGTGGCACCGGTGGCCGCCAACAGTAGCACCGCCAAGCCCGAATGCACGAAACGAAAGCGGACGTGCTCGTTCCATCGGCCCGCGGTTTCGATCCAGACGATGCCGTGGCGAACGGCGCTCTCCAGAGATCGCCTTGGCAGCGCCTCAGCCGGTAGCGCGACTTCCTTCTCCGCCACAGCGGCGAGAGTGAGCAGGTGCGCGCGCTCGGCGCGCAACTCCCGATGCTCTATGTACTTATGAAGAATGTATTCTTTGGCATCGGAATGGCTCAAGTCGAATGCCCAGCCGGGATCGCGAACACGGCGGAGGACGGCGGCACTGAAAGCGATTAGATCGCCGCCGAAGAGTGCGTGCCACTCGTCGCGATTGCCGCTCGGCACCGGGCGTGGCTCGGTGCCTCGCTCGCGCCACCAGAGACGTTGGTAGATGCCCGCCAGATCATCCGGTTCGATAACCAGGTCGAACGCTGGCATGGCAAGGTCGCGCAGAGCGGTCTCGCGCACCCATTCCCGCTCGAGCGGCCGGACCTCGCGACCGAGAACGAGCAGGCTTGCGCCGGTGAAACGCGACTGCCAATCCCTGGCGAGGCTCGCGGCCGTAGCCGGTGCAAGATGCGCATTATCGATGACGAAGAGCACGCCTTTGTCACCGTAGACGGCGATGGCGTCGGCGAGCCCACCATCTTCGGGAGCGTCATCTGTCACACCCGTAAGGTCGAGATAGTACACCGGTTGCTGGCGGAACGCGGGCTGATGCGCGAGTAATACCGCCAGAGTCGTCTTACCTGAAGCGCCGTGGCCGCTGACAAGGGCGGCACCTGCCTCGCGCAGCGCGGCCTCGACGCGATTGAGGATCCGTGGAGCCGGCACGCGCCCGCGTTCGTACTCCTCTCGCGTCGGTACGATGCTGACGCCACTGGATTCGCCATAAAGGTGCTCGACTTTGTTGATCGGTGAGAACGGTGCCGGCGACGTTCGCAGGTCCAGCTCCTCGCGCCAGAGCCTCGCGAAACGGGGATGACGAAGCTCGTGGCAGAGGCTGTTGCGAAAGAACAAGTGGATGCGCGAGCTTGGCACGCCGAGAGCCGCCACTTCGTCCCGCATCGCCGAGATCCGGTTGGGGTCCCGCGGTGCATCGCTCCAAGACGCCCAAACGAAACCGCCGCGCCGGTGAGCCTCGACGCGAGCCTGCAACTTCTCGAGGTCTTTCGCCCAATGGACCGTCAGCGCATCCCGGGCGGTCGTCGCCTCGACCGCGACGATCGTTCCGTTGTCATCCGGGAGATAGGCGTCGGGCCAACCGGGAAGCGGCTTGCCGTCTACGTTGCGGCCCAAGGGAACAAGTCGGTGCGCAAGGTCAGGGTGCAGGACCAGAGCAACTCGTTCGACGAGTTGTTGAAACCAGACAGGATCGCCGACGCGCTCGTCGATACGGCTTCGGAGCACATGCTCTGAGGGCGTGTGGTACCGTTCTACCATGGCCGACAATATCGCGTCCTCATGAAGCACCCCACCGCGCGAAAGGTCCCAGCTTTGCGTTGGTCTGTCAACATTGGACAACTAGCCGAAGGACGAATAGGGAGCAAAACTGAATACTGTCGAAGCGCTCATAATGTAGTGGTTATGGTTGAATTGTTTGGCGAGAAACTCCGCAATATATACTGTTCTCGTAAGGCGGGCATCAAGTTAATCAACGCTGCTAGGGATTGTGTCCGCGTGGCATTTCATAGGTCTAAGTTAATTGCCGCGTTATGTAAATCAATAACATTGTGAATCTAATATTGTAAGCGTGAAAAGATCAATTAACGATCGTTTTGTCCCAGCAACATGTGGCGGCGGTGAACCTGGAAAATCTTGTGCCACAAACCCTTGGCAAAACTAGTTTTTGATTCTGTCACGTTTTTTCAAGGTAATGTATTCAGACATTCGTGCAGGTCGCAGCATCTGTAAAGATGGGCTCAAAGCTGCCATCGATCGAAAGGTGAGACCGTTTCGCTACCCGGCGTCCAACTACATGCGCACGAGTGAATTGCGAATACCGTATCCAACTCACCTGAATCCGACCACATGTGGTGCAGCGACAACGAGCTGGCGTCGCGCTGAACAGTATCCAGCTATTGGCTAACCACATCCGCACCCGCGAAATCCAGACGCAAGACGCAAATCCTGCCGTCTCGTTGATCCGCAGTTGGCCCGAACTGGCGAACCTGCAGCCCACGACGCTCTAGAACTCGACGGAATACCGGGTGCATCAAGCCCAACATGGTCTCGCCGCCTCGATCGGAAGCAAAGCGGACCCCGGCCCTTATAAGCTCTACTAGCAGGGTGTTCCGCTCAGCTCTCGGTACGTCTTCGGCAATGGCCAACCGAGACGCCTCCCATACCTTGTCGCTGGCCAGTTCGCATTCCATGATGCCAGGCGGGAGATTTGGGATCCTGCCGCGGTGCGCGTCCAGGATCATGTAGGTCGAGCTCCCTTGCGTATTGTCGGTCCGCAACAGCCTCATGCATCCAATGACATGTTCATCTTCGGCGGTTGCGACGACATGGTACGAAGCCGGCGTATCGTATTGGTCGAACTCGCAACCCATGCTCTCGTATAGGTTCCAACCGAGGGCGGAGACAAACACGTCCCGCCGCAATTTCAAACAGCTGACGTAGACCTTATGATCCAGATTGGGGTCGGTTAAATCGACCACCTGCGTCGAAAACCTCATGCCGACCAGGTATCATATCCGTTTATGAATTCCCATCTCAGAAGCCAGATTCGGGACAATGCTGCCCCACTTCGCGACGGAGTAGACTCCCATGACGACCCGAAACGAATTCACTCCAAGGTGGTGGCAGATGGCTTGCTTCCGCTGCGCGACGGCCGAAATCGAAACGTTGAGCTCACCCGCCACTTCTTTGTCCAGGAGACCTTCCTCATACATCTCTAGGATGTCGATTTGGGCATCCGAAAGCCCGGACAGTCGGGCAACCATGATCTGCCGATGAGTAGCCTTGCAGGCTAGTTCCGCTTCTTGAGCGGAGCGTCGATCCAGATGATGGTTCACACCGCCAAAAACCATTCTGCTTCCTCCCAAATTCGAAACCGATACGAAGTTGCTGTCTGCTCCATATGCGCGCGCTTCCTCAAATAGGGGAGAAGACATCTCGGCAGGCGATAGAAGTGTCGAAGCGCTAACGCGGGTGTGTCGCGATGCAAAATGAAAGACTGGGTCAATACGGCTGAACTCGTGGGCGAAATACCTTTCATGCCATGCCTCGGGAAACGTCGTAACCGCGGCTGTTGGACTCTCCCCAGGGGCGAGCACGACAAAACCATAGCGGGAAAAATGGGCTTGAACGGGTAGCAGCATTATGAAACCGTGCCTATCAGGGCAGATAATCATAAACGTACGGGAAGAATTGCTGTAGTCAACAAGGGCCGCCTCTTAAAGGCTTGCGAGTGAACCGTCGAGACGAGATTACCGCTTTTTTGAGGGGGCTTACACCCGGCGACCTCAATGATGCACTGGAGATTGTGCTCAGATTTGCTCCTACTCAGAAGAGCCGAAGCGCTGTTTCAGCTCCTGCAAAAGTCCAGGAAGCTCCGAATCGGGCACGTCATCGAGAAGCCGACGAATAGCTACTCTCGGATCGCCTAATGGATTGTCGGTGTCCAGTTCGGCCAAAGACTTCAATCCGAGGTGCGGCAAGATTCTTTCGGCAGTTCGTTCACTCATCGTGGGCGTTGCGCCGGATGCGAATTTCGACACCGTGTTTGGCGATAGCCCAGCAAGACCTGCGAGTGACGTGGCGTTCAACCCTTGGGCAGCAATCAAGATCCTCAGATTTCTGCGCCGCCTATCCCAGTCGACTTCCAAAGCCCAGCACCCCCGTGCGGTAACGCAAACACCTTTCACGGTTTTTCGTGACGCTCTCAACCTGTGTTTTTATACAGGCTGTCTTTCAGATTTCATATTTCGCGGTTGTAAATCATATTACTTTATGATTTCCGGCGTAAATGATGATGCGAGGCATTGATGCACTGTTCAGAAAGCCGCCTACCCCCTGACCAAATCCCAGCGCCGGAGGACCTCGCCGAGTGGGTCAAGAATGCGCTCTTTCGTTTGGAGATGCGACCAGCAAACTTCCTACGGGACGAAAAGCGGCCTGGTTCGGTAAACCGCGTTCAGCGGTTCTTGAAGAACCCGGAGGTGGTCAAAGTCACCACGGCAAGGCGCCTTTTGGCTGAGATCGCAACAGCAGCACGAGATCGGCACGTCACCCTGGAGCCCATCCCAGTCAAACAGGCAGCGGATGGAAAGCAGCGTTGAACGATGATTAGGGAACCGTCCACGAAATCCAACCGACGGGATGCGGTTTTGGAGCCCGAGGTTAGGAAGAACGCGTCTGAGACTACGGCGCCGAGCGACACCCGACTGGACAAGGGTCGCTATTTCGTTTCCCGAAAGATTCGGAATGCTACATGCAACTTGCGATACGTTGCGACCCTTGCACGTAGCTCCATTCTAGGCCTCACCTCACATCGCGAACTCGCTTCCAGTCTGCGGAAAGGCTTGCATCTTCTGGAGAATTCCGTGCTCGGCGACATCGTCGGTTTGGTTTGCCTGGTTCTGATATTCGGTGGCCTCTTCGTTCTTGGCGGGGTGTTTCAATGAACACCTACCGGAGCAGATGATGCCTATCCACGCTGCAAAACTGAACTCACCCCGCCTGCAGCGCGTCCTCGCACTCTTGGCCGACGGGCAGTCCTATTCCACTTGGGAAATCGTGGTCGGAGCGCAGGTGATGGCGGTGAATACCGTGATCGCCGAGCTGCGCCAGCGCGGCGTGGTCATCCTCTGCGAGCAACGTGCCGACGAGATCAAGCGCAGGCGCTGGTTCTACACGATGCTGCAGTAGCCGAGCGATGCTTAAGGCCCCTGAGCGGATCGGCCGTAAGATGCTGCACCCGTCGCAGATCGACGCCAGCGAGCGCTTGCGCCCGGTTCGGCGGGCTGGTGTCGAGGCGATCAAGACCTAGGCGGCCAATATCGGCATCAAGGACGCGGTCGATGTGCGCGTGGTCGATCCTCGCCGGACTGGCGGCCCAAAGTACCGCCTGATTGCCGGCGGGCACCGTCACGCCGCTGCTGACGGACTTGGAATCGAGCTGCCTGCGGACGTGTGGAAGTGCACTGCGGACCAGGCGCTGCTCATGGAGATCGACGACAACATCGCCGGTCCCGGCATGTCGCCGCTCGATACGGCGGTGTTCCTCGCCCGACGCAAGCGGGTCTACGAAAAACTGCATCCCGAGACGGCGGCGGGCGCGTTCAAGGGCAATCAACACACCGGCAGACTGGTGGCGGACACGATGTCCTTCACCACATCGACCGCGGAACAATTCGGGCTGACCGACCGGCATGTTCGCCGCGTCGTTGCCGCGGGCGAGGCGCTGGACGACGGCGACATCGAGGCCCTTCGCGCCGCGCCTCGGCCGGTCACGTTGAAGGACCTCGCCCAGATTGCCAAGCTCGGGGATCCGGAGGACCGGCGCGCCGTGTGCCTGGCGCTTTCTGCCGGCGAGCTGGCGGGATCGCGCGTCAAGAGCGCCGCGCAGGCGATACGTGTCCTGAGCGACCCAGACGCCCGGGCTGCGGCCGTCAACGACCCGGTTGAGCAGGCCTTCAAGGCGCTTTTGAGCGCCTGGCACCGCGCGCCCAAGGCGGCCCGTATGCGATTTGCGCGGGAGGAGAAGGACCAGCTGGTCTCGGTCTTGCAGAGCGAGGCGTTGATCCGATGACCGTCGAGCCGGCCAAGACATGGTGGACGGCGCAGGAGATCGCCCATGCGGGGTTGCCGGACATGCCGGGGACGAAACGCGGCGTGAACGACCTCGCAAAACGGCTGAACTGGCAGCTCGATCTCGCCCATGCCCGGCGTCGGGAGGGTCGCGGTGGCGGTTGGGAATACAGCTGGATGCTCTTTCCCCTGACCGCCAGGAAACGCATCTTGGCGGAGGCCCGATCCGGCAACGAGGATCCCGACCCTCGCCGACAACGCCGCAGCCGCGAAGACGCCTGGTCCTGGTTCGAGCGCCTGCCTGACAAGATCAAGCGCAGGGCCCAGAACCGGCTCGCGGTGATCGAGACGGTCGTGGCCTTGGAGGGCCACGGCACGACGCGGTTCCTGGCGGTCGAGGAAACCGCCAAGGCGGAACGGATCGCGCCGCGCACGATCTGGAACTGGCTGGAAATGATCGAGGGCGTGGCCGTCTGCGACCGCCTGCCCTATCTGGCGCCGCGGCACCGGGCGCGAGCGACAAAGCCCGGCGACCGCACAGCCGATGCACCGGAGTTCTTCGAGCTTCTGAAGGCCGATTTCCTGCGGCTCGAACAGCCGTCGTTTTCGGCGTGCTATCGCCGTGCGGCCGATGTCGCCAAGGCCAAGGGTTGGGCGATCTGGCCTGAGCGCACGGCGCAGCGCCGCATGGAGGACCGGGTCCCGCGGGTTGTCCAGGTCCTGGCCCGCCAAGGCGTTGCCGGCCTGGAACGCTACTACCCGCCGCAAATCCGCGACCGGTCGAGCATGGTGGCGATGGAAGGCGTGAATGCCGACTGCCACAAGATCGATGTCTTCGTGGCCTGGAACGCCGACACGGTGAAACGTCCGCAGATCATCGCATTCCAGGACATCTACTCGGGCAAGATCCTCAGCTGGCGGGTCGATTGGACGCCAAACAAGGTCGCGGTGATGGCGGCTTTCGGCGAAGTGGTCGAGACCTACGGCATTCCAGAGCGCTGCCTGTTCGACAACGGCCATGAATTCGCCAACAAGTGGATGACCGGCGGCGCCAGGACCCGGTTTCGGTTCAAGATCCGCAACGACGAGCCGCTCGGCGTCCTCGAACAGCTCGGCATCAAGGTGAGCTGGGCGCGCCCCGGCCATGGCCAGGCCAAGCCGGTGGAGCGGGCCTTCGGCGACTTCGCCGACGATATCGCCAAGGACCCGCGGTTTGCCGGTGCCTATGTGGGCAACCGCCCCGACGCAAAGCCGGAGAACTACGGTTCAAGGGCGATCCCGCTGGTCGAATTCTTGCGGGTGGTCGAGGACCGCATTGCGCATCACAATGCCCGTCCGGGCCGCCGATCTCACACCGCGCGCGGCCGCAGCTTCGATGAGACCTTCGCCGAAAGCCTCGCCGTCGCCCCGATCCGTAAAGCGACGGAAGAGCAGCGCCGGTTGTGGCTGATGGGCCAAGAGGTCCGCACCCTGCACAAGTCGCACGGCCGGCTGATGCTGCACGACAACGGCTATTGGTCGGATTGGATGAACGGACATGCAGGCGAGAAGATCGTCGCCCGCTTCGATCCCGAAGACCTGCATGCGGGCGTCCATATCTACGCCACCGACGGCGCCTATCTGGGCTTGGCGGATTGCCAGCAGAAGACCGGGTTCTTCGATCTGGCCTCGGCGCGCGAACATCACGCCACCCTGGCCCGCCGGCGCCGCGAACATCGCAAGCTCCTTGAGGAATTGCGGCCGGGAACGGCCGCCGATGTCGCGGCACATCTCGATGAGCTGCCGCCCAAGGAAGCCGAGCGCGTCGAAGCGAAGGTGGTGCGCCCGGCCTTCGGCACCCGTCCCGGCAAGAGCGACCCGGTGACACCGACACCCTCGGCGCCGAGCCTGGCCACGGCCGAGACGCACCAGGCGCTGATCGCGGAATTCAAGGCACCGCGGCCGCCCGAAAGCTCAAGCAGCACGCAGGACGCGGAAGATCGCTACGCCCGGTTCCGCCGGGCGCTCGAGCTCGAGGCGGCTCTCGAGGCCGGGGATTGGGTGGGCAAGGCCGAGCAGCGCTGGCTCGAAGGCTATCGGGTCCAGCCGGAATACCGGTCGATGCGGAAACTCTACGAAGGATTTGGCGAAGGCATCTTCGCTGGGTGAAGGGCCGCGGATCGGGCGCAGACCCGGGCGCGGCGACAACGAGCAGGAGGTCGATATGACGAATGAGGTTCTCTACAATTCCGTGGCGCCGCTTAGAAACGTGGCTGCACTTCTCGAACTGATCGAGCGGGTGCTCAACCGGGCCCCATCGCTGCCCGGGATGGCCTGTTTTTACGGGCCCTCGGGCTACGGCAAAACCACGGCTGCGACGTTTGCCGAGAACAAGTACCAGGCGGTCCGGGTCCAGATGAAATCGACCTGGACGCAGAAGAAGCTCTGCGAGGTGATCAGCCTCGAAATGGGGCTCACGCCCGCGCGCACCGTCTGCGACATGATCGACGAGATCTGCGAACAGCTGGCAACCCTGGAGGTGCCGCTTTTGATCGACGAGGCGGACTATCTGGTCCGCCGCAAGATGGTCGAGATCGCCCGCGACATCTACGAAGGCTCCGGCGCGCCGGTGATCTTCATCGGCGAGGAGCTTTTGCCGCAGAAGCTCTCGGCCTGGGAGCGCGTCCATGGCCGCATGCTGGCCTGGACCGCAGCCGAGCCCGGGGATCTCGAGGATCTCAATCATCTCGCAGGCATCTACGCCGCGGGCGTCGAGATCGGCGAGGACCTGAAGACCGCGCTGTTGCGAGCCTCGAGCGGATCGATCCGTCGGATTTGCACCAATCTCGACGAGGTTTCCACCTTCGCCAAGACGCGCGGGCAGGACGCGGTGTCGCTGAGCGATTGGCAGGGACGGGAGTTCTTCAGCGGCGTGGCGCCTTCGCCGCGCCGGTTCGAGCGGCTGTCGGGCTGAGCGTCATGAACGCCGCAGCGGAAGCCGCCGCAGAACGGCGGGCGATGGCGTGGACCTGGGCGCGAGAGATGCCCGAGTTCACGCCCTACGAGCTTCGCGATCGCATCGGGATGGGCGAAAGGGCCGCCTGGACCCTTTGCCGCGACTGGGAGGCCAAGGGCCTTGCGACACGGGAACGGCGCGGCTCGCGGGGCCGCAGCGTCTTCAGCGTCAAGACGGTCCATCGCGGAGCCGAGACGGTCGAGCTGGCGTTGACACCTGCCCGCGACAAGGCAACGCCCTTCGGCAATATGTGGCGCGCGATGCGGGGGCTGCGCACGTTCAGTGCGATCGACATCGCGCTGCATTCGACGGTCGGCCGCGTCGCCGTCTCGCCGGCGGATGCCTCGAATTACTGCGAGATGCTCGAGGGCGCCGGCTATATCCGCCGGGACGGGCAGGCCTCGCGCGGGCGCAGCGAGACCGTCTACCGCATCCTGCGCAACACCGGCATTCACGCGCCGGTGCAGCGCCAGGTCCTCGCCGTCTGGGATGAAAACCTTGGCGAGTTCACCCATGCGCCGGGGATCCTCGCATGACCGGCCAGGACAAGGTGGATTTCGCCGGGGTCGCTCGCGCCCATTGGGACGAGCCGGTGCCGGATTGGATCGCGAAGCTGGCCGAGGCATGCGCGGCGAGTTCGCAAGCCCAAGTGGCGAGGAAGCTCGGCATTTCGGGAACCGTGATCAGCCAGGTCCTCCGCCGCAAATACCCCGGCAGCATGGCCAATGTCGAAGCCGCGTTTCGCGGGGTCTACATGCGCCAGATCGTGGAGTGCCCCGCCCTCGGCAATCTGCCGACTAACGAATGCCTCGACTGGCGCAGGAAGGCGCGCCGGTTTGTGGGCTCGAACGCCCTGCGGGTCCAGATGTTCCGCGCCTGCGCGCGCTGCCCGCTCAACCGGAAAGGCGGCACGGCATGACCGCGCCCGCAACCGATCGCTTGCGCCGAACGATCTTCGCGGCATGCCGTGAACTCGGGCTCGACGATGCGGCGCGGCGGGACCTTCAGGAGCGGGCCACCGGGAAATCGTCGCTCTCGGCGATGAGCGAACACGAGATGGAAAGTGTCATCGGCGCGCTCAAGGCGTCGGGGTTCAAGCCCGGCCGCGGCGGCAAGCGGCACAAGCTGGCCCCGCGCGGCGATCTCCGGCTGGTGCACGTGCTTTGGAGCAAGCTCGACAAGGCCGGCAAGGTCCGGATGCGCGGGCGTAAGGGGCTCAATTCCTTCATCCGGTCCCGGTTCGGCGCGGCCTGGGGCTCGGTGCCGCTCGATGTCGATGCGCTGCGCGATGCCGACAAGATCGCCGCTCTGATCGAGGCCCTGAAGTCCTGGTGCGAGCGGGAGGGCATCCCGGTCGCGCGCGGCCACCGGTGACGGCCTTTGCCGGCATCGCGGGCGAGATCGAGGCGGTGATCGGCCCCGTTGCCACCGCCAAGCTTCTCGCCGCGCGCGGCGGCACGACGATCTGGGTACCTTCGCGGGCGAAAGGCTCCATGCTGGCCGCCCTCATCGGCGAGGCGACGGCACGGCAAATGATTGCAGCTTTCGGCCAGGGCACGCTCACCCTGCCGCTGTCGGAAACGCGCGGACGTGCGGCAAGGCGCCAAAGAGCCCTGGCGCTTCTGCGCAACGGCGCGTCGCTCACTGAAGTGGCGCTCAACTGCGACGTTCACATCCGCACCGTATCGAGATGGAAGCTGGGTCTGAAGGCCGACACCGGAAGCCTCGGGCCGCTCTTCGACCACGTCTTCGACCCCTGATCCGGGCTCTCCCTGACAACTGCCAGTGCTACGTCGGCGCCTGCAATCTGCGATTGTCCGGGAAACGTCCCCATGGAGGATCAGCGATGCGCAGCGATTCGGAGATCATTGTCCATTGTTCCGACACCAGACCGGGTTGGATGGCAGAAGCCTCCGCCGAGGACATCCGCGCCGAGATCGAGCGTTGGCACGTCGAGGGCCGCGGCTGGCGGGCGATCGGCTACAACGAGCTGATCATGCGAGACGGCACGCGGATCGGTGGCCGGGACCTCGACAATGACGGCGACCATTTCGAAGAGATCGGCGCCCATGTTCGCGGACGCAACTCCAAGAGTTATGGCATCTGCCTGATCGGCGGGCATGGCTCGGCCGCGACCGATGCGTTCGAGGATCACTTCACGCCAGACCAGGGCCGGGCCCTGCGCGAAGCGATCGCCGATGCCGAAGCGAAGGCCGGCGGCAAGCTGAAGCTCAGCGGGCACAATGAATACGCCAACAAGGCCTGCCCCGGCTTCAACGTGCGCCGCTGGTTCAAGCGCAAGCCGCCGGCCCGCACGACCCCGATGCAGTCGACGACGCTGCAGGCCGTGGCGGCCGGGCAGACCGGCAACCTGGTGGCGGCCGTCCAGGTGATCCCGCAACTGAGCGGCGCGGCGCAGATCGTGGCGATCGTGGCCTTCGGCGTCGTAGCTTTGGCGCTGCTCTGGGTGGGCCGCGAGCGGCTGAAGAAATGGGCGCGGGGCGACAAATGAGCGTCTTCGGGCGGCTACCCTCCCGGGCTGCGATCGGCGCGGCCGTCGTGGCCGTCCTCCTCGCCCTGTTCGGCGGGTTCACCCGCCATCTGCGCAAATCGACAAGGCAAGACATCGAGCTGAAGGACCATGAGCATGCGGATGCGATCGAGGATCGTGTTGCCGCTGGCCGCGCTGATCACGCTGCCGGCGTGCGACCTTACCAGGACAGCGGCTGGCGCGACTGACGGCACGCCCGGGCCCACCGAAGCGGCACTCTGCCGGGCCTGGGGCGAAAGCCTGCCCACGCGGTCGCGCTCCGACACCGGGCGGACGGCCGAGGAGATCGAAGCGGGTTACACCGACTTCGCCTCGGCCTGCCCGGATTTCGTGCATCTGATCCCGAACCGGAGCGGCGCATGACGCCCGAAGCTCTGGACCTCTGGCTGAAGATCGCTTCTTCGGCCCTCTCGATCGCCGCCTTCGGGTTCGCGCTGGTTGCCGCCCGCAGAAAGGCGATCAACGAGCGCCTCGATGCAGGGTCAAAACGCATGGACGCCCACGATCTGGCGATCCAGGCGATGCAAACCCAGATCGCCGGCATGCCGGGCAAGGAGGACTTGCACCGGATGGAGCTCTCCATCGCGGGCATGGCCGGGGATCTCAAGGAAATGCGCGCCGGCGTTGCCGCAAACGGCGACCAGCTCGCGCGGTTCATCACCGTGCTGGAGCGGCACGAAGATCACCTGTTGAGCGGAGGCAAGGGCTGATGAGCAGCTATACCGACACCGTGCGCAAACACCGGCGCCTGGGGATCCTGCGGCACCTGGAGGGCTGCGCCGAATACACCTCCAATGCCTCGATCCTCGAAGACGTGCTGCGAGGTGTGGGCGTGCCGTCGAACCGCAGCCAGGTGATCACCGAGCTGGCCTGGCTGCGCGAGCAGGGCTTCGTCACCTACGACGATCGCCAGGACTTCGTCGTGGCGACGGCGACGGATGCCGGGATCGAGATCGCGCGCGGCCAATCCGCCCACCCTGAAATCCAACGGCCGCGGTCGAGGGCGTAGTGCCGCCGCCGCGCAAGGTCGATCTGCTGCCGCCCGAGCTCAAGGGCTGGCTGCAGGATGCGCTGAGAGCGCGCGGGTTCTCAGGCTACGAGGAACTCGCGGAGGCGCTGAATGCCCGCCTCGAAGCCGCCGGCGAAGAGCTCCGCATCCAGAAATCCGCCCTCGGCGCCTACGGCCTCGAATTCCAGGAATACGCCCGACTGCAGGACGAGGCCGGCGAGTGGGCCGCCGAATGGATCAATGACGAGGGCATGGAGGACGAGGCGCGGCGGCATTCGGTGCTGTTCCAGATGGTCTCGACCTTGGCCTTCAAGCTTATGAAGGGGCAGATGGCCGAGGGCGAGACGCCCGATGCGCGCGATCTGCATTTCCTGGGCAAGCTTCTGAAGGACATCATGTCGAGCTCGGGCATTCGGCAACGGCTGATGGCCGAAGAACGGAAACGCGTCGCGACCGAAGCGCGCGCGGCCGCCGCCGAAGAGGTCGAAACCGCCGCCGCCGAATTGGGCCTCTCCGCCGCGACGATCGCAGCGATCAAAACCCGTGCGCTGGGGGTCCGGACATGACCGAAACGCCCCAAGCCGAGGTCCATCCGATCGACGTGCAAAAGGCCGCGGCAATCGCCATGGCGCTTGAGACCACGAAAGCGGCCTCGACCCTCGAGGAGCTCTGCGCGCGGCTCATGGGCGAGCGCGTCGTGATCTGCCATCTGGGCTATCGCCACGTGCTGAGCCGCTATCGCGGCCTCGTCTTTCATCTCGACATCGAGCGGATCGGCGAGAAATGCCCGCCGCGGCCCTGGCCGACCGCCCACAGCGGCAGGCGCTTCCGCCGGAATTGGCCGGCGAAGAGGCGCTTCCCGATGTGCTTCTGCCCTACCAGGCGGAGCTATTGGCCGCGACCGCCGTCTCGCCCCTCACCGTCTGCGAGAAATCGCGCCGGATCGGCATGACCTGGGGCGTCGGCGCCGACGCGGTCCTGACCGCCGGCGCGGCGCGCTCGGCCGGCGGCATGGATGTGCTCTATATCGGCTACAACCTCGACATGGCGCGGGAGTTCATCGATGTCTGCGCGATGTGGGCGCGCGCGTTCGTGCCAGCCGCCGGCGACGTCCAGGAGTTTCTCTTCACCGAACAAGGCGAGGATGGCGCCGACCGCTTCATCCAGGCCTTTCGCATCGCCTTCGCCTCGGGTTTCGAGATCGTGGCGCTCACCTCGAAACCGCGCAGCCTGCGCGGCCGCCAGGGCTATGTGATCTTCGACGAGGCGGCCTTCCACGACGAGCTGGGCGAGATGCTGAAGGCCGCGCTTCCGCTTTTGATGTGGGGCGGCAAGGTCCTGGTGATCTCGACCCATGACGGCCAGGACAATCCCTTCAACGAGCTGGTCCAGGAAGTGCGCTCCGGCAAGCGCGCCGGCGAGGTGGTGCGCGTCACCTTCGACGACGCCATCGCCCAGGGGCTCTATGAGCGCATCGCGCTCGTGAAGGGCCTCGATCCCACCTCTGAGGCGCGGCAGAAATGGATCGCCACCGTGCGCAACGCGATGGGCGACGCCGCGGGCGAGGAGCTCGACTGCATCCCGCGCGCAGGCTCCGGAACCTATCTTTCGGGCGCGGCGATCGAGGCCTGCATGCAGAGCGACTTCACCATTGCCCGGCTGACCTGCCCCGACGGGTTCGAGCTGCGGCCCATGGCCGAGCGCACCGCCTATGTCGCGGCGTTTCTGGAGCGCGATGTGGCGCCGGCTCTGGAGCGGCTCGATCCGGCGCGGCTCACGGCGCTGGGCGAAGACTTCGGCCGCTCGGTCGATCTCTCGGTCATCGCCGTCGGCCAGGAGATGGCGGACCTCAGCGTCGCGGTGCCGCTCCTCGTCGAGATGGCGAACACGCCGATCGAGCAGCAAAAGCAGGTCGTGCGGTTCATCGCCGAGCGGCTGGCGCGGTTTCTCGGCGCGCATTTCGACGCCACCGGCAACGGCCTGGCACTCGCCGAGTGGGCGCAAGAGGAGTTCGGGCACGACCGGATCGAGCCGGTGAAGATCACCCAGGCCTGGTATCTCGAACACGGGCCGCTCCTGAAAGGCCACATCGAAGACCAGACCATCGGGCTGCCGCGCGACAGCGAAATCAAGAGCGATCTGCGCGCGGTGCGCCTGATCAACGGCGTGCCCTCGATACCGAATGCCCGCGACGGCGGCCGGCACGGCGATGCGGCGGTCGCACTGATGATGCTCTTGGCCGCCCTTAAAGGCGAGTTTGAAGCCTACGATTACAGGCCCGTCAAACGCGGCGCCCAAGCGGGTCGGCCGATCCGGATCACGGCAGGCTTCAGCGCCAGAGACGGAGTGTGGTGATGACCCAGCTTCTCGACCAATACGGACGCCCGGTGAAACTCAAGGACCTGACCCAGCTCTTGGCCGAGCCGGGCATCACCGGGGTGCGCCAGGCCTTCGCCGATACCGTCGCCTCCGGCCTAACCCCGGTCAAGCTGGCCGGCATTCTACGCAGCGCCGACCAGGGCGACGCGCACGATTACCTCATTCTCGCCGAGGAGATGGAGGAACGCGACCCGCATTACTTCGCGGTGCTGGGCAGTCGCAAGCGGATCGTCTCCGGCGTCGAACCGATCGTCAAACCGGCCTCGGAAAGCGCGGCCGACAAGAAGATCGCCGATGCGGTTCGCGAGCACATCGTCGAGCATGACGGCTTCACCACGCTCATCGAGGACATGCTCGACGCGCTCGGCAAGGGCTACTCGGCCGTCGAGATCGAGTGGCAGCACTTCGCCAAGGAGTGGGTGCCGATGAGTTTCATCTGGCGAAACCCGCGGTTTTTCACCTTCGACCGGGAGACCGGCCAGGAAATGCGGCTTCTCGATAAGGCCGATCCGGTCGACGGGCTTGAGCTTCGCCCCTTCAAGTTCATCACGCATCGCCCCAAGCTGAAGTCCGGCCTGCCGATCCGTGGCGGCCTCGCGCGCGTCGTCGCCTTCACCTGGATGTGCAAGGCCTACACGCTGAAGGACTGGATGGCCTTCATCGAGACCTACGGCCTCCCGATCCGGCTTGGGAAGTACGGGCCCGGCGCCACCAAAGAGGATGTCGAAAAGCTCTTCACCGCGGTCGCCAATATCGGCACGGATGCCGCCGCGGTCCTGCCGCGCTCGATGGAGATCGAGTTCGAGGCCGCGACCAGCGCCGGCACCGGCGACAAGATCTTCGAAAACCTCGCCCGCTGGGGCGACGAACAGGTGTCGAAGGCTGTGGCCGGTCAGACGATGACGGCCGACGACGGCTCGTCGATGGCCCAAGCCCAGGTCCACAACGACGTACGCCACGACATCGCGGCCGCCGACGCCAAGGCGGTGACCGGCACGTTGAACCGCGACCTGGTCAAGCCCTTCGTCGATCTGAACTTCGGCGGGCAAGAGGCCTACCCGATCGTCGCCATCGAGATCGCCGAACCGGAAGATCTCGACATGCTGATGCGCAACGTCTTCCGCATGTCGAGCCAGGGCGTTCGCTTCAAGCAATCTGAAATCCGCGCCAAGCTCGGCTTCAGCGATCCCGAAGAGGGCGACGAGGTGACCGGGACCGCACTAGCCGCCGTCGGCGCAAACGGTGTCGCGATGAACAGTGCCGAGACCGGCCCGTTTGACGATCTCGCCGAGATCGAGCAGGCGGCGCTCGCAGATTGGGAGGATGTCGCGCAAGACCTCATCGGCCCGGTCGAGGAGATCATCGCAGCGGCATCGAGCTACGAGGACGCGATGTCGGGCCTCGCTGCAGCCGTCCCAGGTCTTCCGTCGTCGAAGCTCGTCGAGACCCTGGTCAAGGCCACATACATGGCCCGCGGGCTTGGAGATGCGCGCGATGCCTGAGTTCGAGGAGAAGCCGGGGTATTCGTTTGCGCCAGGGCCCCCGCCTGAGGCGTCGCGGTTCTTTCGCAGCAAAGGCATCCTGCCGAGCTTCAGTTGGCAAGATGTCGAATCGGATGAACATGCAAACGCCTTTGCCGTTGCCAAGGCGGCGCATGCCGATGTGCTCGAAGCAATCAAGGAAGAGCTGCAGACCGCGCTCGATGAGGGGATTCCATTCTCGGAGTTCCAGAAGACGCTGCGGCCGCGGCTCCAGAAACTCGGCTGGTGGGGCTACGGCGAGGCGCGAGATCCGATGACGGGCGCCGCCAAGCCCGCACTTCTGGGAACGCCGCGGCGTTTACGCCTGATCTACAACGCCAACATCCGATCGGCCCGCGCGGCCGGACAATGGGAGCGCATCCAACGCACCAAATCCGCCCTGCCCTACCTGCAATACCGGCTCGGCCCCAGCGAGCGGCACCGGCCGCACCATGAGGCCAAGGAAGGCCTGATCTTGCCGGCGGACGATCCGTTCTGGCAGAACTGGTTTCCGCCCAACGGCTGGGGCTGCAAATGCTGGGTCCGGCAGATCAGCCGCGCCGAGGCCGAACGGCTGGGCATCGATGCCTCGCCCGAGATCCCGGTCCGGGACGTGCAGAACACGCGGACCGGACAGATCAAGCGGGTGCCGGTTGGGATCGATCCGGGGTGGGAGGGGAATCCGGGGTATCTGCGCGCGCTCACAGGGCGAAGATGAAAGTGGACGATCACCGTTCCAAAGCGTCCATTCTTCGATCGGTCAGATCATGCCCTGATCCGAGGAGCCCCGATACAATCTCAGGTCCTCTTGTTCATCAGAGGGAGACGTGGCCGAAGCGTCCTGTCCTCGTTCGGCGTTTTCGAGGTGAAACACAGCCCCGCGGTCAGTCGCGCGGGGCGTCTTCGTTCTTCTCGTCCTTCGGCTCGTCTTTCTGCGCCAGCTTTTTCTCTCGGCGCGCCTGGCGCTTCTTCCGCAGAAACCTGGCAACGCGACGGGCTGCTCTTGCGCCAAATGCCGCCGCGCGCACGGTCCAAACGCCGAGATTGATCAGCGCGGCAGCGAGAGCCGCATAGGGCCCGCCGGCGATGAGGATGACAAGAAGGATGGCAAGCAGTTCGTTCATCAAGGTCTTCCTTGAATAGGAGACACGAACGAACCGGGCGGTTGTGCCCTTTACGTCTAGCGCGCCCCCAGCCTGAGTTGTGGTCAGGAACTGGAGGCACGTGA
>JAAUYB010094566.1_pt1 | contig 18026 bp, 22 predicted proteins | sample 7278071 | NCBI WGS metagenome assembly JAAUYB01 (sample SAMN14350121, study PRJNA611818) | marine sediment metagenome | isolation source: surface marine sediment (1.8m) | place: French Polynesia: Moorea | collected 2018-08
ATTTTATAAAGAATAGTTACAATTTTCTTGTAGGGGTAACCCTGAGGGGAATCGAAGCGTTACCCCTACAATTCTAGTTATCGTAGAGTAGGCAATATTGTAACGATTATGAATACAATAGAAAAGTATAATTTTACCCACGGAATGATTAGTTATATTTAAAGTATGAATTGGGATACAAATAATGCAAATATTCCAGCAAAATCTTACTGAAAATAGAGTTATTTTGAATGATCTTACTTGGGAAACCTTTAATCAAATTCTCAAGGAAATAGGTAATAAAAGAGTAATTCGTTTAGCTTATGATCAAGGAATTGTTGAAATCATGACTCCCTTTGGACAACATGAATATAGTAATCGTTTCATTGATAATTTAATTTTAGTAATTGCTTTAGAACTAAATTTGAATATTAAAACAATGGGTTCATTAACCTTAAAAAAAGAGATGTTAAAAAAAGGAGTTGAACCTGACTCCTGTTATTACTTAAATAATGAACCCTTAGTGAGACAGAAGCAAGATATCAGACTCGATATTGATCCACCCCCTGATTTAGTCTTAGAAATTGACATGAGTAATAGTTCTCTTAATAAGTTACCTATTTATGCTGCTTTAGGGGTTCCTGAAATTTGGCGATATGATGGTAATCAGTTGATTGTTTTTATCTTAAGTAATAATCATCAAAATTATGTTCAATCTGACTATAGTTCAACCTTTTCTTGGTTAAAAGTTGCTGACCTTCTACCTTTTATTGATCAAAGTTTAAGAGAGGGAGAAACTACAACCTTAAAACACTTTCGTCACTGGATTCAACAACAAACAAGATAATTTTACCAAACTGTATCTTTATCTGTTTCTATTCCTTTGAGGTTAGTTTCTTCTAAATTTACACCCCTTAATTTTGCTCCTTTAAGGTTAGCATTTTCTAGATTTGCTCCTTTAAGATTGGCATTCTCTAAGTTTGCTTTTCGTAAATTAGCCCCTTGTAAATTAGCTTCTTCTAAATCGGTTTCACTGAGATTAGCTTGCATTAAATTAGCATTTTCCAAAATAATTTTTGATAGATCAGACTGATATAAATTAGCGTTAGATAAATTAGCTTGAGTTAAATTAACAGGTTTCGCTTGATCCATACCAAAGGGACTAACAGATAACGGGGAACTACTGCGAGGAAGACGATACTTCAGTCCAAAATTTTCCCTGGGTAAATTAACTCCCTGTAAGTCACAACCGACACATTCCCTATCTAGTTCTAAGCGATATAAATTATTAGTGGTTTCTGTACACCCCATTAATATCAATGGTGTAGATAATAAGAAAATAGCCAAAGAAATATATTTCATAACTGTCAAAAATAGATATCAATTAACAAACTTATCAAAAAGATTAATCAAAGACTAAAACTATTATGCTTGTCTTCTCGTTGATGTCGTAACTAAACTTAATTATATCTAACTCCCCATCAATCAGTACAGACTTGCAATAATTTGTAGTACATGATATGATACAAGGGACAACACTCAAAAATTGTCGTTAAATCAAGGAGGAATTGAGTAGTTTGGGACGACCCAGAAGAAGAAATAAACCCGTTCAACCTTTTAATCAATCTAATAAACATCGGATTAATAATCGGATTCGATCTGAAGAAGTTAGAGTTGTTAGTGAAGATGGGGAACAAGTTGGCATCAAACCCCTAGCCGAAGCGATAGAAATAGCCGAAGAAGCTAACTTAGACCTAGTGGAAGTGGCCCCTAACGCCTCACCCCCAGTCTGCAAAATAATCGATTACGGTAAGTTCAAGTACGAATTACAGAAAAAAGAATCCTTAGCTAAGAAAAACCGTACAGAAAACACTTTAAAAGAAGTTAAACTCAGATATTGCACCGATACAGGGGACTTGAACACGAAGCTGAAACAAGCAAGAAAGTTTCTCAATAGCGGTTCAAAGGTTAAGTTCTCCATGCGGTTTCGAGGTCGTGAACGGGCATTTATGAGGCTTGGCCGCGAGAAATTAGACCACATTGTAGATAGACTCTCCGATGTTGCCAATCAAGACGGAAACAGCAACTACAACGGTCACCAACTCTCCATCATACTCGAACCGAGTTAATTAAAAACCAAAATAATTTATCCTAGGGGTCAACACTGAGTGAAGTCGAAGTGCTGACCCCTAATGTTGTTCAATAAAATAAGTACAAAATATAAGGGCAATGGAAATGACAAATTTAAAAGGAAAAGTGGCCTTAGTGACCGGTGCAACTAGAGGGATTGGTAAAGGTATCGCCATCGGTTTAGGGGAAGCAGGGGCGACGGTTTATATTACGGGACGAACGTTAGGGAGTTCGGAGTCCGGAAACACCCCTAACGATAATGTTTCGGGAACTTTAATAGAGACACAAAAAGCGGTCAATGAAGCCGGAGGAAACTGTATTCCTGTCCAAGTAGACCATAGTGACGATGAACAAGTTAAGCTATTATTTGAACGTATTAAAAATGAACAAAATGGACAATTAGATATTTTAGTTAATAATGTTTTTTCGGGAGTAAAAGCCATTGGTGATGCTTTCGGTAAACCCTTCTGGAAACATGACCCCAGTTTATGGGATGCCATTAATAATGTTGGGCTTCGTAGTCATTATGTTACCAGTATGTTTGCAGCCCGTTTGATGAGTCAACGACAACAAGGACTCATTTGTACCATTTCTTCTTGGGGTGGGTTATCTTATATATTTGGGGCTGCTTATGGAGCAGGAAAAGCAGCGTGCGATCGCTTGGCCGCAGATATGGCAGTAGAGTTAAAAGCTAATAATATTATGTCTCTTTCTTTATGGCCCGGTATTGTGGCAACGGAACAAATGTTAGCGTTTTCTCAACGTAAAAAGACAGAAAATGAGACTAAACTAGATAATGTAACGTTTAACGATTATTATAACTGGGAAACCCCTCTATTTACAGGGAGAGTGATTGCTGCGTTAGCTGCTGATTCTAAGACCATGAAACGAACAGGAAAAGTTCAAATTATTGCTGAATTAGCTAAACGATATAACATTGTAGATGAAAAAGATAATCGTCCCGTTTCATTGCGTTCCTTGCGCTTTATTTTAACTTCTGCTATCCCTGCTTTAAAACAATATAGTTGGTTAATTCCTGATATTTACATTCCGTGGTTTATTTTACAAGCAACTATGCTTCAATCTCCTAAAATTTAATTATATTTTTTATCTGTAGGGTGGGCAAAACCCAAATTAATATTGTTATTTTACCAACTTAAGGTTAATATTGCCCACCAAAGCCATTCAACTTTAAAGTGAAAATAATTCGCAAATCATATCCTGCACTACAAGCGTAGGAATCTTTTTGTAATTAAAAGGGTTTTCGATGCTTTTAATTTTTGGGCAATAACAACCGCTTTTTTATGATAATCATCCGTAGGTGAAGATAAGGCAATATACAATAAGAGGTGATTTTGTTGGGTTTCGTTCCTCTACCCAACCTACAAGATCGGCGCACCGCAAAGCGTATCTCTTCGAGATCGCACTGATTATTACTCCTTAATAGAATATATGATCCTTATTTTAAATGATTTGTTGGGTTTCGTTTCTTAACCCAACCTACAAGATCAGCGATCGCACTTTAAAGGATTCTTTTGAATTCAAGGAACGTTTTCCATTTAATATATCTAGAATGACTTGTTCTTGCTTAAATATTCCTAATAAATCTTGATGATTCAGATTGTATTCTTCTATTAATGTTTGCAATAGTTCTTTGTCTGTTAATTTAGGGAATTTTTCATTTCTTTCTTCATAATCAAAGATCAACATTCCTAAGACTCTTAGATAATCTTTTTCATCTTCATTAAGATTTTTTTGTTTTAAAATCAAGTTGATTCTTTGTTGAGTTGCTCTAAACCCTTCCTCATTCATAATAGGACGAGGTGCAAATTCTGTCACTAAATCTAAATAATAAGGGCTAGTATTTTTAAAACCAGTCGTCATTTTTCCAGTTCTCCTTATCGTAAACTGCATGGGTTAAAACGGCACGAATAAAAATCATTTGTGCTTGATAATCGATGTAAGTGATTAGACGATAGTGATTGCCACTAATGTTAAAAATAGTAAAGTTGCCGACTAAATCAGCCGAAGGAAATAGTTGACGCAATTGAACAAAATTCTCAGGGGAGGATTTTGTGATTCGGTCATACCACAACAAAAGGCTATTTCTAGCGCTTGAATGCTTTTCCCAAAATTCTCTTAAACTCCTCCTACTAATCACTCGCATGACTTTAAAAATTAAGCTTAATAACTATAATAGCTCATTGATCATTTATCATAACCATCAAGGGCGATCGCATTTTTTCGTAGGTTGGGTTAAACGAAGTGCAACCCAACAAAAAACGGATAACGGCATCAAATAGCCCATAATATTATGATAAGAGGAAATTTGTTGGGTTTCGTTCCTCTACCCAACCTACAAGAGCGATCGCTAAAATTTTTGGTTTAAAATCACTTCAATAGTCTTATAAAGGGGATCAATTTTTGTTGTGATAATATCCCAAACAATCTTATGATTAACTGTAAAGTAAGCATGAGCAATAATATCCCTTAAGCCAGCAATTTTGCGCCATTCAGTCTCAGGATACTTTTCTCTAATCTCATCAGGAATTTGCTTAGTTGCTTCGCCAATAATTTGCAAATTGTGAACCACTGCATCAAAAGTTTTATTATCCTCAATTAAATCATCATAGTTCATTTGGGCTGTATAATCTTGAATTTTTTGAATACTACTCAAAATATCAGTTAAATAAAGCCTAAGATCCCGAGACATAAACGGTTTCCTTTAAAATCTGTTCTCGAATTAAGGGTTTAATATCTTCTTTGATTACTAAATCAATTTTGCGGTTACATAAATCTTCAAGGAAAAATTTTAAATCCATATAATTATCAAAACTTACATCCCCTTTAAATTCTAACAATAAATCTAGATCACTATTGTGTGTTGCCTCACCTCTAACAAAAGAACCAAAAATGCCTAAACTCTTTACTTGGTATTTTAACTTTAGACTCTCTAGATAGCTTTTCAAAACATCATAGATTTGTTCAAAATCAGATTTGCTTGCTGTCATTTTAATCCCCTAAAACAAGATGATTATAATGTAGACAATAATAGGGTATTTGTTGGGTTTCTTTCCTTAACCTAACCTACAAGGTCAGCGCACCGCAAAGCGTATCTCTTCGAGATCGCACTAACCTAAAAGCTAATCATAGTGACCTCCGATGGCGAAAATATAAACATATTTGTCATCAAATTTGTAAATTAAACGCTCTTTTTGAGAGATTCTTCTTGACCAAAATCCTGATAAATTGTGTTTTAAGGGTTCAGGTTTTCCTGTTCCTTTGGTTGGGTCGTCTCTCAGCATCTCTTTAAGGAGTTTACAAAGATTTTTATGCAAGGTTTTATCTTTTTGCCGCAGTTCTTCGTAAATTTCCCACGTTTTTCCTTCAAATATCAAGGATCTCATTTAATTCTTCTTGATTAGGAGTATAACCTTTATTTTGGGTATGAGTAGCCATAGATTCGCTTATTTGCTGCATTAATTCGCTATTTTGCAAGACAAATAAGGTTTCTTGTTGTTGTTCCCAATCTTTGGCACTAATAATAATAAAATCTTCCCCATTTTGAGCGGTTATTTTAAGGAGAGTATGTTGCTCAATGACTTGCTTAATAAAGTCTTGAATATTATTAGTAAATTGACTAATGGAAATATTATTCATGAGTTTTTCTCATTTTTTTAACTTCAACTAATGAAAATTAATTGAGCTTGTCGTAATTATTTTAATACGAATATAGCATGTTTAGATTAACCGTAGGTTGGATTTCATTTTCTTGGACTACAAGCTTAATGATGTCTTTTTAATAATCTGGCTCGTTTTTTTTGACGTAATTCAGCATCAACTTTAGCTATAGCCTCATCTAAAAATAGGTTATATAATTCCAGTTGATAATTGCTTTGTCTTAATCTTTCAAGACAGCGTTTTTGCGTTTCTTTGTCGGGATCAAATTGCTGTTCACTCATGATAAATTCCAACCTTTTTTAATTTCTTTAATACTGGCATGACAAGCTTCTAAATTGCCTAAGCCATTATCGATAGCTTGATTTAATCAATCTACCATTGAATCTGAGGCAATGGGTTGGGTTTCTAGAATTCTTAAGGTTAAGGTGTTTAGGCGAGAATAGGATTGATTCAGTCTTTCTTTAATGTTTTGTAATTCATCTAGTTCATTAATTGTTCTAGGATTTTCTCCATAAGTTTCAAAAATCATCCACTCTGTTGCACCAGCTATTTCAATTTCTTCTGCTATTTGTCGTAAGAGATTGAAAATACGGGTCAAGGTTTCAGAGGATAATTTTGCCATTGTTATTTATTGGTGATTCATGATTCTATATTAACTCAAATAACATTATTGCCGTAGGTTGAGTTAAACAAAGTGCAACCCAACAGAAGACAGATAACGGCATCAAATAGCCCATAATATTATGATAAGAGGGAATTTGTTGGGTTTCGTTCCTTAACCCAACCTACAAGCGATCGCTAAAACATAGATTAGAATAGATCAGAATATGAACCTGAGCGAACAAGAAAAAGATAAGATTCCGAGATTTTATAAATTAAAATCCAGTCAGGTTCTATATGACAATCTCTGTATCCGTTCCAATTTCCGCTTAAAGCATAATCTTTATATTTTGTTTCCAATTCTTCATTTTCCAGTAATTTTCCAATTACATTTTTAAGTTTATTCATGTCTTTACCCCGTTTTTGTAAACGCTTAATATCTTTTTTAAAACGGGTTTCAAAGATCGGTGATAACATTAAATTCCTAATTTCTCATAAAGGTGTTTTTTGTCTTTACAAATGGTTAGACTTTTTTGTTCTTCTATATTCTTAATCGATTGTTGTGTTTCTTGGTTAAAATCATTGATTGTATAAGTTCCTTCTGCAATTCTCTTTTCTTTTTCAGCTTGTTGCAAAAATTCATCTAAGTGTTTCTGTAAATAGATAGCAAGCATATTTTGTTGTTCTTCAGGAAGTTTTAAAATTTGCTCAAACGTTTCTTGAATTAATTGAGTCATGGAATATCTTTTGAAAATGTTTTTGGTTGACAGAATTATAACAAAAATACAAAGAATAAGCTTTAATTGATTGTTGAGTTTCGTTTCTTAACCCAACCTACAAGCGATCGCACTTCATTGTATCATTAGGCTCTCCCGTAGTTATGGTGATAAGAAAAATTGATCACGAAGTAGGGTGGGTTAGACGCAGGGTTGATTTTGATGAAAACGCCATAATTTCTGATCTGCGCCGTAACCCACCATTTTAATTATGTAGTCTATAATACTTTCTCCACCATAATGTCGGGAGAGCCACCATCAAATTAATCCGTAGGTTGAGTTAAACAAAGTGCAACCCAACAGAAAACGGATAACGGCATCAAATAGCCCATAATATTATGATACGAGGTGATTTGTTGGTTTTCGTTCCTCTAACCAACCTACAAGAGCGATCGCTACCCAACCTACAAGATCAACGATCGCACTGTTAAAATTCCTATTCTCCGAAAGGTTTTGCAGGATATGCAATGATTAGTCCTTTCCCCCATTCGCTTCCTACCACGGATCCTGGCATATTAAGGGCTGAAGGAGGTACTTGTTCTCCTTTTAATTGTGTTTCTATCCAATCTTTGCAGTCTTCCGCCCCTGAAACTGCTTGTTTATCTTCTGTGGTTAATTCTTGCAACGCATCTCTTAAACGTGAAATACTATATCCTAAAAAATCATTGCCCTTTATATCTATACGGAATCCATTTATCTTAAGGTGTGGATTTCCGATATCTATATGAAGATGTATTGCTGCTTCATCTCCTATAAATGTTCCCTCTTTTTTACCACCTTTTGCAAATTGCTTAACCGATAATCTATCCACTAATTTTTTTGATTTGTTATTACTCATGCTTGTGTTTTGTGATCGAGAAAATAATACTTTCTCCCCCATCACATCTGCTTCTCTCTCCAACCCCTCATCATCATTAATCTGTACTCCCTTCATCTGCATTGTCGGTTTAACCCTTCCTTGCATCTGCTGCACCACGTGCCATGCTTCATGGGGCAAATGCTGCTCTTGTCCGGGGGCAACATGAATATCTGTCCCTTGGGTATAAGCTAAAGCTTGTAACTGTGCTGGTTTCGGTGAATTATAATGAACTCTGACATCATCTAAGGAATATCCCGATAAATTCTCTACTCCTGTTTTAAGGCGATCGGGTAAACCGGTTCTATTAGGTTCTTCTTCGCTTTTCTCTTGAATTATTGCTTCATTTTCTGCTGCTGAAGATTCATCGGCTTTTTCTTGTACAGGTGGGGTATAGGGTGCATCCGGTAACAAGTTTGTCCTTTCGTATGGCCTGTTGTGTATGGGACGATTATAAAAAGCTTGTTCTTCCTCAGGGCTGAGATATTTCCGTTGAAAGACGTTTCTGGGTGAAGACAACTTTGATTGTTGGGATTCTCTTCTGCTTGGACGCTCAAAAACCATGATCTCTTTCCCCCTGGTTAAATAGATTTTTCTTTGATTAACTGTTTTGCTAATAATCGTTTTGTTTCTTCTTTTTGATCGGTTGAGAAACTATAAAGCCAAATGTTAGAATCAACAAAACAGAGATAGTTATTGGTTTCTGTCATAAATATCTTCTCGTTTCATAAATTCTAAATTATTAACACGAAGTGGATGATCGAGTAAGTATTCTATCATATCAATCTCAGGTTCATTTTCATTAATTTCGTTTTTCGCTTTTAATGCTTCTACCATTGCTTGTATTTCTTGGATCTGCTCTGGTTTTAATCCTTCAACATTAATAGTTTTTATCATAATTAAATCCTGATAATGTTTTTCCTTCATTAATTCAATTTAATTCGTTTTAACCCTTCCACCGCCAGTTCCACTGTTTCTATTTCGTAGGCCGACCCTTGAACATTAAGATCGTTGAGATGATAACGGGTTGGCCAAGCGCGGAAAAAATCAAAGCGAAATTGTCCATCTCCCCCCTGATTATACAGGGTTAAAGAGCCATCCCGTCTCTGTTCATCCCAGTTTCCTTCTTGAACAGACGCTAACCAGTCCCACATCACCGTCGATAGGGTGAGTCCCCGTTTTAACACTAAATCACCATAACTGGCATTTCCAGGTATTTTCGTGCGGACTATTTTTCCGCGACTGTTGCCTTTTTTGCCCCATTTTTGCGGAGTCACCTCCACAATAGAAATAACTTCCGTGGTGGTTTCGAGTCCCCCACATTCCATAAACACCGCATCAACGCGATCGTCTCCTCCATCCAGTTTTAGTTCGACGTAAAACCGTGACGTGGTTAAAATTTCAGGAAAATTGACCATAGTTTTATCTAGGAAGGGTGGGAAGGGTGGGGAGTGTGGGAGGTGTGGGGTGACGAGGTGACGGGGTGACACGGGGAATATAGATCAATCACTTCTCCCTGCTCCCTGCTCCCTGCTCCCTCTGCTCCCCCTGCACCCCTGCTTCGTTTAAACGGCTCGAACCACCTTAGTAAAATAGAGTTCTAAGGTATCTTCGGCTAAGTTTCCAGATTGATCGACCCCTAAAGTAGAAACTTGTTGCTTATTCCCTGGAAAAAGATCGGTAAAATCGAAGCGCATGGCTTCTTTTCCGTCAGGGTTATAGATGGAAAGTTTCCCTGTTTTACGACTATCCATTGCTTTAGACGCACCCCCGGAATAAGCGTCGGGATGACAGTCGTTGTACCAATCACTCAGTTTCTTTTGATCCGACTCATTCCCGGCCACATAGGTTAGGGTAATGGTGGAATTGTATTTAACCCCTGCGATGGTGGCTTGGGTTTGGGTTTTGGCATCTTTGGTGACACCGATCGCCGTATCACCCCCAACCACTTCCATTTCAATTTCTGGACCATTCACGGATTTAATGACTAATCCGGTAATGCCATCGATTTCAAAATAGAACTTAGAGTTAGTTAAATATTGAATATCTGCCATAACAAGCTCCTGTTATTTATTTTTTGCGGTTAAATTGTTCACAGGTAATGGTGTAGGTTTCCTCTAAATAGTCCCCTGATGTGACATCGAGATCGGCACATTTATATTTAGAGGGCCAAGCTTCGGCAAACTCCCATTTGGCCACTTCTTTGCCGTCGGTATCGTAAGCGGTAATGGAACCCCCTTTCCGATTATTGGCCCATTTCCCTTTTCCTCCACTGGAAGAGGGTAAACAGTTTTCAAACCATTTTTTCATTTCCATGCTGGTGCTACCCCCATCACCACTGGCGATACAAACACAATCAAAGGAAAAAAGACCTTCAAACCCGGCACTGTTGACTTGCCAAACGGTTTTACCCCCTTTGGTGCAACCGATCGCTTGTTGTCCCCCTTGCACTTTGGGTTGATATTGGGGAATGGAAACGCTTTTGAAAATGGATTTTTCCCCGTCTACCACGCCAGTAATTTCTAAGTAAAAACTACTGGGGGCAATGGGTTTGGTTAATTCTGCCATTCATCTATCCTCCTATTTATTTATTTATTGATTGGGGGCCCATTGACTAATGCGGAAAATGACGAATTCTGCGGGACGCACCGGGGCCACGCCAATTTCTACGTAAAGACGACCCATCATAATCGTGTCTGGGGTATTAATAGAGGCATCGCATTTGACAAAAAAGGCTTCGGCCGGTGATGCACCAAATAGGGCCCCTTCTCGCCATAACCGTTCTAAAAAGTTACTGACGACACGGCTAACCCGTCCCCATAAGTCGGGGTCGTTGGGTTCAAATACCACCCATTGTGTGCCGATTTCGATGGATTTTTCGATATAACTCATCAAACGACGGACACTGATATAACGCCATTGAATATTGGTGGGATCAACCAGGGTTCTCGCCCCCCAAACCAGATAGCCTCGGTTATAGTTGGCAAAGTTACGAATACAATTAATTCCCAAGGGGTTGAGCAATTCTTGTTCGCGCATATTGGTTTCATAGGCTAACCCGATAACCCCTCTGGGGGTATCATTGGCCGGTGCTTTGAATACCCCTCGGTTTTGGTCGGTGCGACACCAGATTCCCATCATGTGACCACAAGGCGGAACATAAATGGGTAGTCCATTGTTGCGGGGGTTGGCGACTTTGATCCAAGGATAATACAAGGCACCAAACATGGAACGACGGTTAAAGGCACTCAACCACTGGGCCACATCTTGGGGTTTTTGTTGTTCGGGTTTGACGGGTTCGATACCTTTACTGGGTTTAATGGGGGGTGCATCTAACACGGCCATGCGATAGGGAGGTCCGGGGAAGGAATTTTCGCAGAGACTGAGCATCATTTCCATGACCCCATGCATCTGATCTAAATTTATTAATCTGGTTTCATATGCTTTCATTAAATCGGGGAAGGCAAACATGGCCACTTCGTCGATTTCCAGTAACCCTTGCATTCCTTCGCGATCGTCTCTATTGCCCGTAATATCCCGATTTAACCGTTCTACAGGGGCAATATAAGGGGTCGGCCTAATTTCATAGTTACCATTGGCCGGACGACGGGACAGGGGTTGCCCACTTTGGGAAATGTTGGCGATGGTCACATATTGGGATGCTTCTAATACCGGTACCACATAGTCCCCGACGGCAGTGTCTACCTCTGGGTTCATGGTCAGATGTTCATACTCTTCTAATGCTGTCTTCCCTTGGACAACAATGAGTTTGAAGTATTCCCCGGTGTTGAGGGGGGGGTCCGCGTCTTCCGGTGCGTCTTCGGGTAAGGGTTTAGGGGTCGATTCTTGAATGACGACGCTGATTCGTTCGGTGGAAGCGGGTAAAGCGGGAGTGTCTCCTTCTGCTGCTTCGGGGAGTTTGAGATTGAAGCTTAAGGAGGGTTGTCCTCCAAAGGATAAGAGTTTGGTGGCGGTTTCTTCTTCTGAGGGTTCCGGGGTTCCAGGCAGTTTGGTGCCGATACTGGTTACCCAACAGCGGCCACCCCCGTTGAGAAACCACCCTTGAACGGTAAAGGGTAAATAAGCGTCAAAATCGGTAAATCCGTCTGATCCCTCTTTGCCAAAGTATTCTAGATACTGGCTCCAATTAGTGATCATAATCGGTTTGAATAATTCTGCGTCTCCTCGTACATCCTCTGTAAAGCCAATAAAACCGGCTACGCTCAAGCTTACCCCTTCTATGGGACGACTCCCCCGGTCTACCTCTTCGACATAGACCCCTGGGGCAAAATAATCTAAGGCCATCGCTTTTTCTCCTAGTTAATTGTTAGTATTGTTGAATCTGATGAAATTTGACTAGACCGTCTCACTCCACTGATAACCACAAGGTAAATTTAGGGAACAACTTATACTGCTACGCGAAAGGCAAAAGGCAAAAGGCAAAAGTAATATATAAGACGGCTTGTTGCTTTCCCCAGTGTCCTGACTTGAATGCGTAGTGCTAGATCAAAGTCTTGGAAATGTTACGCTTACTTTTAGTAGCGAAGTTATACTTTTTTTTAAGATAGAATTAGGGTTTAAGACTCCTCATTTTGATAAGTTATTCGTAAGTTTTCTTAGATAACTAAAGTCCAGGATACTAATCCACCTTTTCGTTTATTTTATAATTGAGGTGACCCTGTTTCTGGGTATTATTATCTTTTTTTTATAATTCCCAGAACCAAGGAGATTTATACTAAATAATCAAAAGTTTAAGTTCAAAGATAACGCCGAGGAAATTTGACGGTTTATTAGTTCCGAAAAGCTTTTTTATTATCCAGAACTAATTTTGTGTTTTATCCCTATCTATTGTTAGCAGATGTTATTAACTGACATTACTGTTTGCCTCTAAAATACCACTATTTTTCACCAATTTCTATTAATTAAGATTAATCATTGCCCCTTTAATATTAACCTGTCCCCCTGCTGTTATATCAACTTTTGCCGTTGCATTAACTTTAGCAGACATAGCTTTAATGGAAACTTCTTGTTGTGCTTCAATGGCAATTTTTCCTGAAGAACTTTTAATATTAATATCCCCTGTAGCTGCTTTCATTGTAATGGTTGCTTTTCCTCCTTGTGCTGTTTTAATTATAATTTGATTACTTTGATCATTCAAGTTGACAAGATGGCCTTTTTGAGTTTTAATTTCGATTTCTTTTTCTTTGTCTGCTAAATTAACTAAATGACCATTTTTTGTTTTAATTTCAATATTTTGCTCTGTATCTTGAAGATGGACTTGATGACCATAAACACTATCTAAATATATCCCTTTTTTGACACTGCCTTTATCTTCTTCTACAAATTGGAAAGTGTGACCGGTTCGGGTTTTAAAGGTTCGTAATCGCACTTTTCCATTATCAACAGTATCATCCACTTTTTCGGGAGGTTTATCCTTTCCATTCCAAACACCTCCAATAACATAAGGACGATGAATATCCCCATTTTCAAACACAACTAATACCTCATCATTGATTTCTGGTAAACAATCAAATCCGCGATCGCTTCCAGCCCCAATACCGACAACTCTGGCCCAATAACTTTCGTGATCTTCGGTTAAAGTGGGTAATTTAACCCGAACTCTTCCCCAACTTTTGGGATCTTTATTGTTAGAAACAATCCCAACTAAAACCGTATGTATCGGTGAAATATTAGGGGATAAAGGATTAATAATACGGGTTTGAGGATCATTAATGCCTTTGACAGAAAATTCCGTTAAATAATCCCCTTCCTGATAAATATGACGGGTTTGAGTGACGTAATATTTACCACTGTATTTCCCTAAGTCTGCTAATTGTATTACGTTTCCAGGACAGATAGTAGGGTTTCCTTGCCCTTTTCCTTCGGCTGTTACAAATTCTCTGGCAATTTCATCTACGACACTTTGGGCAATTTTGTCCCCTTCTTCTGACTCATAAATTGGCTGCTTAACAACGATTTGAGTGGGATTATTGGGTTTACCTTGGAACGCATTACTGGTATTTTTTCCTTCTCCATATTCTGTTTCAGTAATGAGTTGAGAAGAGGGTTTATTTTTATCAGAAATTAACGCTTCTTTATTTTTATAATCCCAAGCACGAACTTCGACTCCAACTACTTGTTCAGAACTACTCATTTCAACTTTAAATTCTTCTATATCTTTTAACCATTGCAAGGTTAAGGTTTCGTCTGCTTTGGATTTTCTAAAATTTAATTTTCCTTCTTTAACAAACAATTCAAATCCATTTCTTTCTGCTAAACCTCTTAAAAATTCCATATTAGTTTGATTATCTTGGAAAAGATAACCATTTTTATTACTAATATCTTCATAGCCATAAGGTCCCCCCGTTTCTTCAATGGTTCCTTCATCAATACCTACTTCAGCGATAATTTTTTTGACAATATCACTATCACTCATATTCTGAAAAGAACGATTATATTTACCCCGATAAAGACGATGGGAAACATCATAACCAATTAAAGTAATAGGGGCTTGAGATTGGCTGTTAAAATGGGCTTTTATTTGGGTTATTTCTCCTTTGATAACCGTTGCTTTTTTCTCCTGTTTAAAGGCTTCGTCTTGAGTGGTACTAGAAATAAAACCAATTTCAATTACTGTACCAATTTCAAATAAAGCTTCCTGTTGCCAAGGTTTATCTTCACTTCTTCCTGGGAAATAATCATTATTAAAAGTAATACTAAATTTCGCAGGATTGGAAATACTATCTTCCACAATAATTTCTATAATATCTTCGATTAACTCTTCTTTGGCATCCTGATCATCAATTTTTAAGATTATTTGAGGGATATAAATAGGATTAGCCATAAAAAACCTGATTCAGTTTCAATGAGAGACTTAAATTATAACTCAGTTTCTTGTTCTTCTTCCCCGCCTAAATTAAGCTGTTGAATAAATTTTATCGCTTCTTGTGCTGCTTGGTTGTCTGGAGAAATTTTTAATAAAGATTTTAGAGTTTCCTCTGCTTCTGAGTAGTTTTGTAACGCAATTAACGCTAGACTTTTATTATATAATGCCTTTTGTTGTGACTGATTGTCTGGTTCAACTGCTAAGGCTTTTTCTGCCGCATCTAAAGCAGCTTCATGTTCCTGTAGTTGCCAAAAAACAGCACTTTGATTGAGCCAGATAGTAGCTTTCTTAGCCGGATTTTGATATTTTATATCTCCATCTAAAGCTTGATTATAGGCAATAATAGCGTCTTCATATTGCTGTTGTTGGGTCAAAATCCTACCTTTATTAAACCATGCTTGAGAATCTGTCGGATTCAAGCTAAGGGCTTTTTCTACAGAGGTTAACGCCTGTGCATAATTTTCTAAGTACCAAAATGCCACAGAAAGGTTATTCCAAGCTTCGGGATAGTCAGGTTGTAAGGAAAGGGCTTGTTTTAGGGAAACAACAGCTTCTTCGTACCTTCCTAAGCCAATTAAAGCATTTCCTCGCTGATTCCAGGCATAAGCTGCCCCTAACTCTCCCCAACTGCCGTTTCCCACTTGTAGGGCTTTATCGCAGCTTTCTAGGGCTTGGGTGTATCCTTCTGGGGGAGGGGAGGGTTGGGCTTGTGTGGTAAGATTGATCAGGGCGCATTGTTGGGTCAAGGTTTGGCGATCGCCTGGCATGAATTGCAAGGCCCACTCATTAGCGGTAATCGCCTTACCATAATCTCCAAGAAACTGCAACGCTTCCGCTTTTTTGCGCCAAATCAGCCCATTTTGAGGGTTTCTCGCTAAGGCTTCATTGTAGGCATTGAGGGCGTTAGGATAGTCTTGTAATTCCTGATAAACCTCTCCTTCATTTTCCCGCGCTTGGACATCTTCTATCCCATCCCAGTTATCATTTTGACGGGCGGTTTGACAGGCATCTAGGGCTGATTGGTACTGTTTTTGTTGTAAAAAAACGAAGCAAAGTCCTGAAAACCCTGGGGAATAGCTGGCATCGAGTTTAATCGCCCAATTATAAGAAACCTGAGCATTTTCTAACTGATTTAAGCCCTTAAAGCCTTCCCCTCGAAAATACCAGGCTCTTTGCATGGATGCGTTCTGCCAATCGTTGTCTTTTTTTAGGGCTGTTTCACAAGCTGCGATCGCATTTTCGTATTGAGTCAGATAATAAAGGATTTCACATTGTTTACTATAAGCAAAGGATGAGTTACGATTTAATTGCAAATATTTCTGATAAGCGATTAACGCTTGGGGATATTCCTTAAATCTTAGTAAAATATCGCCCCATGTCTCCCAGATGATGGCATCTTTCGGATTAAAAGAAATCGCGTTACTACAAGCGTCTTTAGCTTGTTCGTATTCTTGTGCTTGATATAAACTTTCGCATAGTTGCGCCCAATAGGGATAGTCAAAGGGGATCTCCTGGGATAATACATCGGAACCAAAGGGATATATTAAAACAACACTAGCTATTATCAACCGTAATTGTGACAAAAACGACTGTTTAGCGGTTTTTGTTGGGGATGTTTTGCTATTGTAGCTTTGGTTTCCATTCATAACAAAGGAGTTAAAGCGGTCTTAGAGATTGTAGCTTAACTATCCGGATGTGGGCTAATTTTAGCTCAATAGGACAAATCTTGCTACTAGAGACCAGAGAGATTAATATCGAGATCCCACTCATGAGATTTGATTTTAGCTCAACAGGAAAAATCTCGCCTCCTCAAATACAAAAACTTAGGGTGTGTTACGCTGCGCTAACACACCGAAAATAACCTTAATATGGGATATAAATCTGGTGCGTTACATTTACCCTACTCTGGTGGGCTGTAATTCTCCCTTAGTATCAAAGAACTAGCCCCTCTCTTCCCTAGTCGTTCCCGTGCTTCTGCCAAATCTCTTTTTCCACGTGGATTGCCCATATGAGTATATACATAGATTGGCATTGTTTTCATTCCTGTCTTTTCTAACCATTGCGCATAAAGTTCTTGTTTTTTTTCTTCTGTAAAGAAATCCTCATAACTGACCAATGGTCTTCGTTGAGAACCGTCCACAACCCATAGTAATCCAATCACTCCTGCTGTTACTGCATTATAAGTTAGGACTTCATTCCAATTTCCTATATTCTTTGACTTACTTTTAAGTTCATTCTGTCTTCTTGCCATTGTGTCAAATTCTCTTCCCATCAAATCCATATCTCCTCCAGCCTCACCATATGATTCCGCAGCATCAAGCGCAGTTCGGCTGGATTGCTGATCTTCTTCATAAATTGTTGCTTTACCTTGTTTATATCCAACAATATCCCAAATTCGCTTCCAGTCCACCAACAAGCCCATTCTCCGAAAAGCAAAAGTTTTCATAGTTAGATCTGACCTGATATAGCTCAATAATTTTGTTCTATAGTCTCCCATTCTAATTTGTTCAAGAGTGAGACCTTGGTCTAGTAAGTATCCAATAGATTCAACCTCTTCACCGTTGGCAACTGCGTGCATAAGTAAGCCACCAGAAGAAGTAAGGTCTTCAAATTGCGCTATAAGGGCTTCATGGTCATCTTTGTCTGCAACACTTTGTCGTTCAGTTTCCTCTATGGAGGCATCCTCGTGCATCATTGTATCAGCACCTATCAGATCTACCCAAGCTGCGCGAGATTTTGATTTTTTTATTCCTGCATGTGCTAGGCCTCCTGCTCCAGCCAATTCTACATCTTCAACCATATAATACATAAGATCCCTTTTTTTATGATGAAACCATCGTACCCCATTTAACATGGTATCCCATTTGTAATATTCTGATTCTTTATCATCCAGCCATTTTGGTTGCGTAACTAAAAGATTGGCTGTGTTACTAGACTGAGAAATATCTTTGCTTTTAATATTACCATTAAAATTCTTAGCCTTATAGCCCATCACATCCGCTTCTCTCTCCAACCCCTCATCATCATTTATCTGTACTCCTTGCATCTGCATGGTGGGTTTAACTCTTCCCTGCATCTGCTGCACCACGTGCCATGTTTCATGGGGTAAATGTTGTTC
>JAAUYB010216657.1_pt1 | contig 18002 bp, 13 predicted proteins | sample 7278071 | NCBI WGS metagenome assembly JAAUYB01 (sample SAMN14350121, study PRJNA611818) | marine sediment metagenome | isolation source: surface marine sediment (1.8m) | place: French Polynesia: Moorea | collected 2018-08
CCCTGGCAGATCAAACAGCCCAGTGAAAGTCCAAACAAAAACCAAGAGGTAAGTAAACGCTGTTTAAACTAACGTCTGTCTCGTATCCGACAACAACACCCAATCCGAAAACGGATAATTCCTCAAATGGGTAAATAGGAAGTAGTACCGCAGAGTGAGCTTAGAAGGTGAAATAAGAAAGTAAGCTCGTGTTAGGTATCTTCAGATAGTATCAACAAAGGGAGGAATGAAGCCGTAGAGTAGGGCTTGGGTGTTGTTTGTTATGTTAAGCAGTCAACTAATCCAATTATGGTTATTGAGGTTAAACTATAGTTAAGATTGTATTTTCCCTTAATCGGGTTTTCTTATGACAGCCAAGCCCCATGACCAAGCTAGAGCGCACCCACAAGCTTTAATAAAAATCATTCGGCAGATTTACGAAGGGATAGAATTAGAATCGATTTGCCAGTTAGTTACGGTTAGGCTTAAGAGATTACTGAAAGTAGATGAAGTATCCGTCTATGAGTTGGGGGGGCGTTTTTGGGGAAAGAACGGACAATCACCTAATTGGTCTGATGGGAAAAACATCAATTTAGGAGACACCCTCGAAGAACTGTATCATAGACAGCAGACATCTTATCGGGTCTTATCCGAAGATTTTAAGGATAGTCTAGACATTGGAAAGCAGATCACCCAGCTAATAGTTCCTATTCTCTGCAAAGAAAAAGCATGGGGACTGTTAATTATTGATCACCGTTCACAATTGCGTCAATGGCAACCCCAAGACACCGACTGGGTGCAGCAAGTTGCTTTTCATCTTAGTATTGCAGTGGAACGCTATCAGATGTACCAAGAACAAAAACAGCAAGAGGAAGTTCTGGAGCAAGCGGTTGAAACAGCCATCGAACGACAGACAACCATTGCCAATATTATCGATAAAATTCGTCGCTCCCTCAAAATTAACACCATTTTAACCACCGCTACCCGAGAAACGCGCAAACTCCTCAAATGCGATCGCGTGGCGGTGTATCGCTTCAATGCCGACTATAGCGGAGAATTTATTGCCGAGTTCGTCTCACCCGGTTGGCGATCGCTGGTTCAAAAACAAGCCCAAGATGTTGATAATGATAACAATATTCAAGACTGTACCATTAACCTCTTAAAAAATCTAGAGTTAAGCGATACCTATTTACAAGAAACCCGAGCAGCTATTTTTAAGGCTCAAGACCTATTTCGAGTATGCGACGATATTTATCAAGCTGACTTTTCCCAATGCTATCGACAACTCTTAGAAAGATACCAAGCTAGAGCCTACATTATTGTCGCTATTTATAAAAATAACTCCCTGTGGGGACTGTTTGCCGCCTATCAAAATAACGGTCCTAGAAATTGGGATGCCACAGAAATCAATTTTATGGTACAAGTGGGGGTAAATTTAGGCATTGCGTTGCAACAAGGGGATCTCTTGGCCAAAACCCAACAACACGAACAACAACTGCAAACCGCCCTAGAAACCGACCTCAAACAACAGGCCGATACCCTAATCAAAATCAACCAAAAAGAGCGATCGCTGGCCTTGGTCATCGATAAAATTCGCCAAACCTTGGACTTAAACACCATTTTCCAAACCGCCGCCACCGAAGCCAAGAAACTCTTAGGGGTAGAACATATTGCCATCTATCAGTTTGATCCCAATTATGGGGGAGCGTTTATTTTTGAGTCTGAACCTGGGGACTTTGTTTCTTTAGCTGGCGTAACCTGGAACGATGACTATCTCCAAGAAACCCGAGGGGGAAGGTTTAAAGATCATGAAACTTGTATTATTAACGATACTCAACAAGATCACCGCTTTAGTGATTGTCATCTGCGAATCTTAGAAAGTTTTGGCGTGAGAGCTTTGGCCATTGTTCCCCTCTTCCAAGGATCGCAACTTTGGGGACTGTTTGCCGCCTTTGAACACAGTCGCCCCAGACAGTGGCCAGAGGATGAAATTCACCTTTTAAAACGAGTGGCTCATCATCTCAGTGTAGCCTTGCAACAAAGCTTTCATCTGCGCCAAATTGAAGACTATGGTCGAGAACAAGCGATAATCGTGCAGCAAGAGCGAACCCTATCGGAAGTCATCGATAAAATTCGTCGCACGTTAGATTTAGAAACCATTTTTCAAACGGCTGTCACAGAAATTCGTCATCTGTTAAAGACGGAGCGGGTGGCGATTTTTCGCTTTGATCCTGACTCCGACTTTGCTTGGGCAGAATTAATTTCAGAAGATGTTGCCTCGGAATATCCGTCGGCTCTACAAGCAAAAGTAGAAGATCATTGCTTTGCTAAACAGAAAGCACCTTACTATCAACAAGGTGATATTTTTACCATTAATGATCTCAGCCAAGCCAATGTCTTAGACTGTCACCGTCAACTGTTGGAAAGATTCCAAGTAAAAGCCAATATGGTGGCCCCTTTATTGATGGGAGAACAATTATGGGGCTTAATTTGTATTCATCAATGTTCGGCTCCTCGGCAATGGAAATCCCTAGAAAAAGGGTTTATTACCAAAATTGCCACCCATCTCAGTGTCGGTATTCAACAAGCTGCTTTATTCAAAGAAAGCCAACACCGTTATCGTGTCCTGGAAAGAACCTTAAAACAGGTTCAAGTTCAAAAAGAACATTTAGGGGAGATCGCCAGTCAAGAAAAGGCACTGGCAAGGGTAATTGAGCGCATTCGTCATAGTTTGAAGTTAGAATCAATTTTTTCTTCTACTACTGAGGAAGTCAGAGAAATATTAAACTGCGATCGCGTGGTACTCTATCGGTTTTGGGAAAATTGGGGAGGGGAATTTTTAGATGAGTCCCTGGGCAAAGGTTGGAAACCCCTGCTCGGTAATTCTGCTGAACCCCCTGTCTGGGAGGATACCTATCTTCAAGATACCCAAGGGGGACGTTACCGCAATCAAGAGATTTTCTCGGTGAATGACATTAATACAGCCGGGTTAACCCCTTGTCATCGAGAACTTTTAGAGCAGTTCCAGGTCAGAGCGTTGCTCACCGTTCCTGTGTTTGTGGGAAAAAAACTTTGGGGAATTTTGGGGGTTTATGATAACCAGAAACCGCGATATTGGTATAAGCGGGAAATCGACTTACTCAAGCAGATCGCTAAACAGTTAGGGGTTGCGGTTCATCAAAGCGAGTTACTCAGGCAGACTCAAGAACAATCACAAAAGCTGCAAAACACCTTAGCGGATCTCAATGCCATTGTTGATAATTTGGGGGATGGTTTATTAGTGGTGGATATTTACGGGAGTATTACTCGCTACAACCCCAGTTTACTTTCTATGTTTAATGTGCCATCGTCTTTACTCGGAAAGAAAGTTTTTGATATTTTTCCTCCTGAATTATTCCCTTTGTTAGAAAGGAAAGAATTAGATGAACAAAAGGTGATTACGGTAGAAATTCCTTTATGCAATAATCGCGTTGGTCAAGCCTTAGCGAGTAGTATTATTAAGGAACCAGGAGAGGCCGGAGACGAATATCTGGGGGTTGTTATTTTAATTCGGGATATTACCAAAGAACGAGAAATCGAGCAGATGAAACGTAACTTTTTATCGATGGTTTCCCACGAGTTGCGAACCCCATTAACGTCAATTCTCGGCTTTTCTTCTTTAATACGGGATAAACTCTATAATGTTATTTTTCCCAAATTAGGAGAAGAGGATAGCCAGGTTAATAAAGCAGTTGAGCGCATTCAACAAAACTTAGAGATTGTGGTGTCCGAGTCAGAAAGATTAACCAAGTTAGTTAATGACTTTTTGGACATGACGAAAATTGAATCAGGAAAAATAACTTTGAATTTATTTCCAGTTAAACCCAGTACGGTTTTGACTTGGGCGATCGCTTCTACCAGTCCTTTATTTGAATCTTCTTCTGTGGAATTAATCGAAGATGTTTCCGAGGATTTACCGACTATTTTAGGGGATGAAGATCGCTTGATTCAAGTGTTTGTCAATTTAATTTCTAATGGGTTTAAGTTTACAGAGACAGGAGCGGTTACCTGTCATGCGGAAGTAGATCACGATAATGTGTTGATTTCCATCACCGACACAGGCATCGGTATCGCCGAAGATGATTATAGTAAAGTTTTTGAACCGTTTCAACAAGTCGGTAATATCTTAACGGATAAACCAAAAGGAACGGGGTTAGGGTTATCTATTGCCAAACAGATTATAGAACAACATGGAGGAACAATTTGGTTTACTAGCGAACTCGGAAAAGGAACTACCTTTTTTATCAGTTTACCCTTAGCAAAATAGTATCTCAGTCTGTCAAGGGTCATAACCATTTGTAATGTTAATATAGAAGTTAAAATAAGGTTAATTAAGAAAAAAAAGGAATTTCTCATTGAGAATAATGGCAATTTTTCTTATTTAAGTTCAACAATTTGATAACTAAATAATAGAGGGTTGAGATTGGGGTCTATTTAACTGCCTAATGTCCACAGTTTTTGGTGTTTTTTTACTAACATAATTATACCTTAATTAACCTTATTTTAATAACAAAAACTTGATAAACACTTAATTTTAAATCGTAAAAATGAAAAAGATTTTACTTGTTGATGATGAACCTAACATCTTAATTTTAATGGAACAGACGTTAGAAGATTTAGAAGATAAAGGCGTATTAATTTTAACAGCAAGCGATGGAGAAAAAGCCTTAGAAACGATAAAACAGGAAAAACCAGATTTAGTGTTTTTGGATGTAATGATGCCTTATATTAGTGGAATAGACGTGTGTCAAACGGTCAAACAAGATGCTCATCTTTCCCATATTTATATTATTTTGCTAACGGCCAGAGGACAAAGCTTTGACGAAGAAAATGGGATGAAAGCAGGTGCTGATCTTTACATGACTAAACCCTTTCGTCCCAGAGAAGTATTCCTAAAATCTCAAGAGATTTTAGGAATTCATCAAGTATAATGAAAATACACTAACTCTTCTCCCACACTTTATCATGATTCAGGTTAAACTAAAAAAATTACTCAGTCAACCTGAGCTTAATTCGTTGTTAGAGAATTTTACAAAGACATTCAAGTTATCATTTTTTATTAGTGATCTCAAAGAAAATATACTTTGGGGTAACTTTAATTGTAGTTTTGAGCATCATTATCCTATTCTGGTCAATGATAAAGTTATCGGTCAGGTTAATGGAGAAAAAAATACTATTCAGACCATTGTTCAAATGTTAAATTACATTTTAAATGAAGAATTCAAAAAAAAGTTATTAGCTGCTGAAACCTTGGAAAAATATGAAGAAATTAACTTTTTATCTGATATTTCTCATCAACTTTCAAGTTGTTTGACCTTTGAAGAGATTATGGAAGTTGTGACAATAGAAACTAATAAACTTCTTACTCATTCCGAAATTTCCTGTATGTTATTGAATGAAAAAGGAGAGTTAGACATTTTTTCTTATCAAGAAAAAATGTTAAGTAAAAAAACAGGAAGTATTGAAAGTATTGTCAGCTACGTCTTACGTTCTGGTAAAGCAGAAATTGTTAACAATGTTCATCAAGATGATCGATATATTCCACGAGATTGCGATATTAAATCTTTGATTTGTGCGCCTTTAAAAGTACAAAATAAAACCATTGGAGTGATTCAAATTGCTCACTATAAATTGATTAAATATACCAGTGAACAATTAAAATTATTTGCTTCGCTAACCTCTCAAGCTGCCATTGCCATTCAAAACAGCCAATATTATGATAAATTAATCGAATATTCTCATAATTTAGAACAAAAAGTTATTGAACGAACTGAAGCTTTGGAAGAGTCGAAAAAGAACCTCGAAATCTCTAATCAAGAACTAGAAAAATTAACCGAAAAATTGGAATATTTAGCAACAATTGATGAACTAACCCAAGTTTATAATCGACGTTATTTTAATGAATATTTAGACCGAGAATGGGGCAGATTAGCGAGAAAAAGAGAGTTTATCTCCTTGATTCTCTGTGATGTTGATTACTTTAAACTTTATAATGATTATTATTATCATCAAGCTGGAGATAACTGTTTATCTGTCGTTGCACAATGTATGAAAAATTTAGTCAAACGGCCAGCCGATTTAGTCGCACGGTTTGGAGGGGAAGAATTTGTGATTATTCTGTCTGATACTAACCGTTTAGGTGCAGAAAAAGTAGCAGAAGAAATTTGTCGAGAGATTGAAGCGTTAAAGATTCCCCATTCTTGTTCCAAATGTAGTGACTATGTGACCTTAAGTTTAGGAGTTGCTACAACCATACCTACCAAAAAGGTTTGCCCTCAAAAGTTAATTCAAGCTGCGGATAAGGCACTTTATAAAGCGAAAAAGAAAGGCAGAAATGGTTTTGCTGTGGCTGAGTTTCGCCCTGAAATTATCTAAGACTGTGGCCAAACTTTAATCTTATTGACGGGTTGTTCTTCTGTTGGGGGAACCGTTCTTTCTTCCATAAAGTAAATTTCTAAACTTTCTAACTGTTGGTCACCCGAATGATTACCATTCCATTCTCGAGTTAAGTAGTCAACAAAAGGTGGATATAGTTTTTGTCCAATGGCACGATTCAGGTTAATATAATAGACACGCCATTGAATGGTTTGATAGCGTTGTCGCCGTTGTTTTAAGGTAGGTTTATCCCAAGAAATGGGGTTATTTTCATCAAGAAGATTAACGGTTTTTCCATTTTTTAAGGTTCCAATAATAACGTGCCATCCGTCGTCTCTTGGGGGTGCCGGTGCAAAAATACTCCAAGATTGATCTAAACGGGTTAGATAACCAATAATATTAATGTATTGAAAGGTACGACGACTTAAAAAATTACGGGTGTATAAAATCCAATCTTTTTTACTATTATTACGGTAGGCTTTATTTCGAGCAACAGTTTGATCCACAAACCCTTTTAAATTCCACATGGTTGTTAATAATAACAAGGTTAAAACAAGGAAATTAAAGGGAAAAGAAGAGTTGACACTTAAAGAACGAAACTTAAACGGTTTGGTAAAATTACCAGCAACTTTTCGGTTAGAAGCAATCATTTGATAGAATTTTGTTCCCCCATTCATGATAGGTTGCCAACGCAATACAGGTTCTAAAAAAGAGAGAATGGGAGAGAGACTAACTACATAAGCAATGGCTTCAAATTTATAATGACGATTTTCTTGCCAATCTACTACCACCCAAGAATTTTTTTCCAACATATCTTCATAGATAGATTCGTCACTTTGTGCCTCTAATAAGGGAGTTCCTGGTAAAATTAATAAGGTACGAATTCCATGAACAACCTTCTTGCAAAAACCACAATCTTTATCGTAGTAAATTGTTAATCCTTGTCGAGATTTGGTACTAATTTTTTCCTGTGCTTTATCCCAGATTTCTGTTGGTAATAAGGCCAACCAATTAACGATACTTAAATAACTTAATACCCCGATAGCAAAACATAATTCAAAGCCAATATGTAAGAGAATAAAAGAAATAATAGCCAGACAACGGAAGAAGGCAGTCCGAACAGGAATCAAGATTAAAAACGGACCAATCCACTCAAAAATCAATGCCCCAAAGGTCAGTAATTCTAAAATTGGTAGGGGAAAACCTAATAGAAAATGACCAAATTCTGTGGCATATTGATCGAAATGGAGAGAGTAATAAACCGCATCTCCATCGGGCCACCATAAATCACTTTTTGTTTTATAAGCTGCTGACCAAGTATAAATAAATATCAGTTGTACCATGAAGGCCAATGTGGCAACATTCATCACCTTTTTTGGTAACGGTTTTGGGTTAGAATTTAAGGCACTATCGATAGAATAAGCACAACCTAACGGCAAAAACATCGACCAAAACAGCATCGCCCTTAAAACATCATCCCCTGCAAAAATTAAAGCAGGATTGCGATTTTGGAGAGAAATATTTAACGCCCAAATAGCAATCACAGCTAATCTGGTACGATAACCCACTAATAAAAATAAACAAAGAATAAAGGCAATGATAAATAAAAGAACTTGAAACCCTAAACTCCCATTGAGTAAATTAAAAGACCAATACCAAGGAGGCAGTAGGGAATTAGGTGCCGGTTGAAGGGCGATAAAAGACCCTAATAAGTTAGAGTGTAACGCTTCTCTCGGTAATACCCCTTGGTCTGTATAATGGGCAGAAATCCCCCGAAAACGACTGAATAAATCAGCCATGACGACTAAGGCTAAACCGATGCGAAAAACAGCCAGCGATCGCAAATCTAAGCCAAAAATATTCGTTAATTTTGATAGCTTATCTTGATTCATATAAAGTCATTTTTTTAAGTTATTGGTCACTGGTTATTTTATTGATAACCGGTTTTAATTGTTCGGCTAATTGTTCTGATCTCAGTTTTCTGGCTTCAAATACTAAGTGATGATGGGTATCAGCAAATAAACTGGAATCTGTTTTAAGATTGTAATCACTTTGATCATAAACAAGGGGGGCTATTTTGCTCAATTTTTTGGTAATGTCCTCCATGTTGGCTAGGGTTTGCTCATCGTGACTAGCATAAACCCAGGGTAAAGATAAAACCAAAGTAGCATCTTTTGCTTCGACTTCTTGACGAAACTGTTTAATCCGTTTAACTGCGTGGGGAGAAATGGATTTATGAATTTTCCATTGCCACCATTTTCCCTGACGATATTTAACGGTACTGGGATCACCTTTTTCGGTTAAAGGTTCAGAATAATAACCGGTAAAACGGCCAGTTTCGACTAAATCAACGGTCGATTTAGTGAGGGGTCTTAAACTAGGAACTCCCTGCATCCAGATCGTTTCTATTAACTGTTGAGGTGGAACCCCACCTAGTCCCGGTCTTCCTGTCGCAACCCCAAACGGGGCCGAACGTTCTAATAAACCATCCTGATCGAGTAGAATTAAATCTTCAGGAATCAATAACACAATGTCCCCAGGACGTACCGCTTTGAGAATACTGGGTAAAATAACGTTTAACCCCACCGGACCGTCTAATCCCATGTTCAGAACGGGAATCCCTAGGTTTTGGGATAAAACATCCGAGTTGAGGGAATGATGGGCCCCAGAACCCCCTAAAATTAGTAATCGAGGCGAGTCTTTAACTTGCGCGGCCAGGGACATTTTTTCAAAGTACATCCCCCGTAAAAAGCTTAATTCACCGCCATAATAGACGTTATAGACAAAACCCAATGACCAAGCTGCGGTTACTGCGATCGCCCAAGGGGCCAATTTCCAAAGTTTCTCCATAATCCTTTAACATGGTGTAACATTGTCTCAGTTTAGCTAATAAAAGCCATTTAATAAAAATGATTAGATATAGATTATCTTGGTTTATTATAGGTGCTGGTGTCGTTTTTTCTCTGTTTTTATTAGGACAAGTTCCTGATGGGGTTTATTTTAGTGGGGATGGTGGACTGAAAGCTTTATTAGCGCAACAATTAGGTGAAGGAAGTTTACGCATTGATTTGATTCCTCCTGATGCTGACTGGGTCCGTCAACTGTGGAAGGATGGGTTATATCCTTACGAAGAACCGTTTGTTTACTATTTGAATGATCGTTATTATATTACGTTTCCTTATCCGTTTTCTTTAATTACTGCCCCTTTTTATAGCTTATTGGGTGAACGGGGTTTATATATTGTTCCTTTGGTTTCTACGTGGTTGATTTGGATTAGTTTTCATGTTTATTGTCGTTATTTAAAACTAGATCAGTTTCAGCAATGTTTATCTGTATTTCTCTTAGTTTTTGCTTCTAATTTAACGTTATACAGTGGGATGTATTGGGAACATACCCTGGCGGTTCTTTTTTGTCTGATTGGCATGATTATATTATTAATACCGCGCGAGTCGGTGACGATAAAAGAAGCAATTTTCGGTGGTTTTTTTGTTGGTTTATCTGCTTGGATACGTTCAGAATTTTTAGCGATGGTTGCTACTTTAACGTTTTTAGTTGGAGTGATGGTGGTGTTGAAATTAATATCTAAACTTCAAGCCAAAAAAGATGTTGATCTTGCCCAAAAAATCAAATTAGATCACCTTTTATATTTAGGAGATAAGGGGGGGGGTTTTATCTTAAGTATGTATGCTACTGTCGGGTTGTTTTTTATCAGTAATAAATTAATTTATGGTCATTTTTTAGGGATTCATGCTTTACAAATTGTTGAAGAATTTTCTCTTATTAGACGTTTGACCGAAGCTTGGGAGAGTTTTCTGGAAGTTGTTGTTACCTTTTTTGAGTATTTCCCTGTTGCTTGTTTTTCTTTACTTTACTTACTATTATTTCTTGTCCTAAAAAGCTTTCAAGAAAAAATACCAAGAATTATTTTTATTGCTTTGATTATCTTTTCTCTGATCACCAGTGTTTACTGGGTTAATACTCATGGATTAGCAGAAATAAAACTCTTTATTAAAACCTATGGAATTTTAGTTATTTTATCAGCTATTTGGCTATTTATCAGTCGTAAAGAAGAGATGAATATTAGCCAAAGAATGGCTTTGGTTTATATAATTGGTCTGTTATTTACGGCAGGAGTTGCTTTATTAGTGGATTCTGGTTCCGATGAAATTGCTGTAGGAGGGAAACAGTGGGGACAAAGATATTTATTAATTTTGCTTCCTTTTTTCTCAATTATGATTGTTCAACAGTTAAAAGGTTTTCTGAATAACTCAAAATCTATAATTAGATATTATACAATTTTCTTATTTTCTATATTCCTGATTATTGGAGTATATAAGAATATGTATTTAGGGACTATCTTTTTCCAGAAAACCCATGGAGGAGTTACTCCTGCTATTGAATTTTTAGCTGATAATTCTCGTCAAGTTGTGGTGGTTTCTCATCAATATGCAGCGCAAATCTTAGAATCTCCTTTAAGGAAAGATAAACTATTTTTGCGTGTTGATCAACCAAACAATTTAATTAAACTGGGTCAAACATTAATCAAAAATAATCAATCCGATTTCATTTATGTTTGTTATCCTTACCGTAAGTGCGAAATTCCCAAATCTTCCTCTGAAACATTTACCTTAGAAGATAATAGTAACTTGATGTTTCAAGTTCTATTTAATCCCATGGGGGAAAAAGGAAAATACACCATGTACGAAGCAAAAGTGGTGACAATAAACTAAGCAAACTTAAGATAAAATGGATGACCTAGTTCGACATTAACCGAACAAACTGATACAATTTAAGATTGAACCTCGTTTTCCCCCTGATAAACTTATACACCATGATTCAACAAACCAATACCCAAACCATGATCGAAGAAATTACATATAATGGTCAAGTATTAGCTATTATTCTTCCCTCTGAGTTTCGCCAACCCGGAATTCATTTTTTTACCCCGGATAGTTATTCTCAGCAACTTGCTTATATGAGACACCCAGAAGGGAAAATTATTAAACCTCATATCCATAAACAAGTTCGTCGGGAAGTTTTTTATACCCAAGAGGTCTTATTAATAAAAAGAGGTAAACTAAGAGTTGATTTTTATAACGATGAGCGTGATTATCTAGAAAGTCGTATATTAAAAGCAGGGGATGTTATTCTCTTAATTAAAGGAGGTCATGGGTTTGAGGTATTGGAAGAACTAGAAATGATTGAAGTTAAACAGGGTCCTTACGTGGGAGATAACGATAAAGTTCGTTTTTCAGGTATTGATGGAAGTCAAGCCGATGTAAAATAAAAACACAAATTAGTTCAATAATAATTAATTTTTAGAAGATAACTATTATGGCTGACTTTATTCCGGTTAATGAACCTTTACTAGAGGGTAATGAGAAAAAATATTTAAACGAATGTATTGACACTGGTTGGATTTCTTCAGAAGGTCCCTTTGTCAAAAAGTTTGAAGCAGAATTTGCCCAAACCGTCGGCAGAAAACACGCCATTACTGTCTCTAATGGTTCCGTCGCCTTAGACGCTGCGGTGGTTGCTGTAGACATCCAACCAGGGGACGAGGTCATCTTACCCACCTTTACCATTATATCCTGTGGTGCAGCCATTGTTAGGGCAGGAGGTGTACCTGTGGTGGTAGACTGTGATCCGATTACCTGGAATATTGATGTTGGACAAATAGAAGCCAAAATTACCCCGAAGACCAAAGCGATCATGGTAGTACATATTTACGGACTACCAGTAGATATGAACCCTGTGTTAGAAATTGCGGATAAATACGGCTTAAAAATTATCGAAGATGCAGCAGAAATGCACGGCCAAACCTATCGAGGAAAACCTTGCGGTAGTTTCGGGGATATTAGTACCTTCAGCTTCTATCCTAACAAGCACGTGACCACAGGGGAAGGGGGAATGATAGTCACCGATGATGATAGTTTAGCCGAAAAATGTCGCTCTTTACGAAACCTTTGTTTTCAACCGCAAAGACGCTTTATTCATGAAGAGTTAGGGTGGAATTTACGCTTTACTAACTTACAAGCTGCTGTCGGTTTAGCCCAATTAGAAAAATTACCAGAATTTGTGCAACGAAAGCGCAAAATGGGGGCTATTTATACCGAATTATTATCGGAGGTTTCTCAATTAGAATTACCCTTAGTCAAAACCGATTATGCTGATAGCATTTACTGGGTTTATGGGATGGTTATCAAAGATGAAGTCCCCTTCGATGCAGCAGAAGCCATGCAACGGTTACGGGAGAAAAAAATAGGAACCCGTCCCTTTTTCTGGGGAATGCACGAACAACCGGTATTTCATAAAATGGGACTCTTAAAAGACGTTTCTTGTCCAGTGGCAGAAAGGTTATCCCGTCGGGGGTTTTATATTCCGAGTGGGTTAGCTTTAACAGAAGAACAAATGAAACAAGTGGTAATGGCTGTTAAAGAAGTATTCAAGTGACACCTACTCAATAGCCAATTTTATTTAAAACAATTCCCTGATAAAAATCCGATAAAGAACCAGTTTCGTAAGCCAACTTAAACGTATCGGTTAACTTGAATTTAAGCGTAGCTTGTTTATTTTTATACTTTAAATTGAATCCTTTTATTGTTAAAATATTGTCTTGAAACTGCCATTCTCCCTGCAAAGTTATGTCCTCAATGGTTTGCTGATTTTGATAAATACGATGTCTACCCACAAAACTGCCATTGGCCAGAAATTGATACCCATAATAAACTTGTAATCCGTCATATTCATGAAACCCACGCCAAAGGCCAGTAATAAAATTACTGTGATCGATACTATTAGAAAAATGATCAGTATCGATCTGACTCTGACTATTTTCTTGATTATTCAACCGAGACGGAATAACATCTCTAATCTCATTGGTCTTTAAATATTGTATCTGTTCGCTGTTGTCCGTTGTCTGTTGTCGGTTATTATTAGTGGATCCACTTCTAACTGACGTAGAAAAAAACAATAAACTTAAACAACAATAACAGAAAAAACAAAAATAATTGATCATTTATCCGTCAAAATCGTTGATAATAGATAGTATAAGGCTAGGACAGTCAAGCGATTAGAGAAATTATGACACGACTATGCAAAGGCGTTGAAGTTGAAATGTACACAGGCACATCCCAAGGGGAAATAGTGGGATTGTCTGATCGTATCAGTCAATATCTTAACGGATTTGTGCGAGAACCTGATAGTCGTAATGTTGAATATACTACCGCACCTCTATCCTGTTATAATCGCCTCCTGTGTGCTTTACTTCGTCCCCGACGACATTTAAGAGACTATTTAGACACAATTGGCAATTATACCATTATTCCTGGTAGTACCCTCTCGTTAGGAGATAGCCAACGATTTTATCGCTCCGACCCCATTAACCCTTATCATAGCTTCATCGAAAACAGTTACGGTACCGATGTTGTCACTGCCAGCGTCCATATTAATATTGGCATTAGTGATCCTGAAGTGTTAATGCGGGCCTGTCGTTTAGTACGGGTTGAAGCCCCACTCTATCTGGCCTTAAGTGCCTCTTCTCCTTTTTTGGATGGACAAGTTACCGGTTATCATTCTACCCGTTGGCAGATGTTCCCTCAAACCCCCCAACAAGTTCCCTTCTTTGAGAGTCATCATCATTTTATTCAATGGACCGAGGAACAGTTACGGCTGAAAACCATGCAAAATGTTCGCCATTTATGGACATCGGTGCGTCCCAATGGCCACAATCGACCTTATCATCTTAATCGCTTAGAATTGAGAATTTGTGACTTAATTGCTGATCCGATCGCCCTATTATCCGTAATTGCTTTATTAGAAGCGCGTCTTCTCCAATTAATGGACGATCCGTCCCTCGATCCTCTCAACAGTAGTCAATTATCCCCCGAAAGCTTACTCCATATCACTGATCACAATGAACGGGCAGCAGCTAAACACAGTTTAGACGCACAGCTTTACCATTGGCAAGATGGGCGTCCGATTAAAGCCACCCCTTGGATCGAACAAATATATCAAGAAGTGTCTCCCTTCGCGAAACAAAATGGATTTAGTTGTTTTTTGTCCCCGATCAAAAAAATCTTACGCAATGGTAACTTGGCCCAACAATGGTTAAAAAAATATGAAGATTCTTCTGATATTCCCTCAATTATTACCGCAGAAATTGAAGCCATTGCCCAACAGGAAAAAATGTTAGAAGATAAACTCTGTGATACCCTATTAGTTGCTTAAAAAAAGATTAAATTTTTAGGGGTTAATCGATAAATCTTTTCAATCAAAACAGACGAACAGTTTAATAAATTTAATTCTTTTTCCTCAGTGAATCACCGATAAAAAAAAACTATCAATCATCATGCCAAGAGTTGTTTTAGTTAATCCTCAAATTCCCCCCAATACAGGGAATATCGCCAGAACTTGCGCTGCCACCAACACCGAACTCCATCTAGTCGGTCCATTAGGCTTTGAATTAAGCGATCGCTATCTCAAACGAGCCGGACTGGATTACTGGCCTCATGTCAGACTCCAATATCACCTAGATTTGGACCAATTTCAAGCCTATCAGCAACAACAAACCGGGAGACGATTGGGATTTAGTGTGAGAGGAAAATCCTGCTATGGCGATTGTCATTTTCAAGAAGACGATTGGTTAATCTTTGGCAGCGAAACGGAAGGACTTCCCCCTAGCTTCATGGAGAAATGTGAACAGATGCTCTACATTCCCATGCCTCACCCCCAAGTCAGAAGCCTTAACCTCTCCGTTAGCGTAGCCATCGGCTTATTTGAAGCCCTAAGACAATTAGACCAACTGCATTAAATGATACAGAAGTGACGGAATTGTTGATGTTTTTAATAAGAAATTTCTATCATTCGTTGCTCAAACAAAGATAGGAGTGGAAAATCGTGGAAAAAACTGTAAAAAGCCCTAACATCAGTGGTGTAACCCAAAGAACTCCCAAGCAATGAAACCTTTTGAGGATGGAAATCGTCAACCAACTCGCGTCTTGCAACAAGTGTTAAAAATAGATGAAAAATTGCTGAGTAGATTACAATCAATTCACGCTTGTTTAAAATAAGCAAAACAAGTTAATTTCTCATAACATATAGACTAAGTATATTGACTTAATTGGCAATCTGAATTAAAACTAATTTCTGATAGGTCTACTCAGTAAGAAATCATCCCTAAAGACTCTTGATAGTCTGAATCGCTCGTTCACACAGTAGGAGGTTGTCCTTGAAAGGTAAATTCAACGAAATAACAGCAATGTCTTCTTGTCTGGCAGACTATAGCCAGCTAGAGGAATGTTCGTTTCCAGAAGGCTGTCAAAGTAAGCTGGCTTCAAGCGAAAAAAGTCGCATTCGTCGTTCAGCAGCCATGATCGGCTTAGCCATTTCCATGGGCGCAACCGGAATGTTATTGAGCCAAGACAAAGCAGCAATGGCAGCTAACGCTGTAACGGCGAATACCCCTATGGGGAGTCTTCCTAATTTTTCTGATTCCCAGACAAGAGAGAGTGAACTCGCGCCCTTAGCCCTGAAGCATAAAGTGGAAATGGGAGAAACCATTGCCCAACTCGCCCAAAACTATCAGGTTAAACCAGAGGCGATCGCAGCGATGAACAATCTGCTCATCACTGCCAAACTGGAGCCAGGAGAAACAATAAAAATCCCCTCTGTTAAAGATTCAGCTAACAAAATTACCCCCAAAAGCTCTTCAGAAACTAGCCCCCGAAATAAAAATGTGGGGACGAAATCAGTCAACACTTCTCTTGATCACCTCAGAGAAACCCGTAAGCGTCTTCAAGATAGCTTAGCGGAACTAAAAACCGAAGAGACGAAAGCCACGGTGGAAGGGGAAACCATCGCCGATGTCAGTCAACCCTTGAACAAACCAGAAGAACAAACCACCATCGCTTCGACGGCCAAGGTTGAAAAGGTAGAAGTGGCTCAAGCGATTGAAATTCCCGTGTTTAGTCCTGAAAGTGAACAGGAAGTGGCAACAGTGGAGGCAGACGAAGAAGCCCTTGCCTCTCTTAATGGCTCAATTTTAGAAAAGAAGGAATCATCCGCTCTGCCCGTGGTTCCCTCCTTGCAACCCCAGACAACCGCCAAGGTTGAACCCCAGCAACCGATCCCCCTCAATGTCATTCCCGCAGAAGAAGAGGAAACAGCCAACATCAATCAATCTATTGATGTGACCACACCGGCAGAAACTTCCTTTATCCCTCCCAGAAGATCCGTTGTCCCTCAACCCACCATCCGACAAGTCAGCCAAAAAAGCTATCGGGTTCGTCCAGGGGATACCCTCAACAGCATCGCCCGTCGTCACGGGATCTCCGCCCAACAATTAATCCGCGCTAACGGTATCACCAACGCGAATTTAATTCGGGTCAATCAAACCCTGATGATTCCCCAACAAGAGGCCGTTGCTCAGTCACCCCAAAGAAGCACTTTGCCCTCTGTATTCGATGAGTTCCGCTCACAAAATAAGTCTCCGAGAACCTTTGTGTCGGGTCGGACCCCTGAACCAGTGGAAATCCAAATTTCTACCGCTCAACAATCCCATACCGATAAGTTGAAAGCGGATATCGTCAGTTTACAACGAGATTATGGACAACAAGGGTCAGAGATTTCTTTGGATCAACCCCGTCGCTCTAATAAAACTGTAGTGGGAGAAGCCTTGAACTCCGAATGGTCAAGCGATCGTGGGGAAATTACCTCCCCTCAACAGGCGATTGAAGAACGGTTAAACAGCAGAAAACCTCAATTGATCAGTGCGGCTCCCAGTAACCCTAGCGTTTATAACAACACCTTTGAAATTCCCGTCGGAACTGCCGTTGGTCCGGATCTTCCTGGTATCTCGAACCCCGATGATTTTCTTCCCGATGCTCCCATGAAGTTTACTGGCCATATTTGGCCCAGTAAAGGAGTGCTTACCTCTGGGTTTGGCCCTCGTTGGGGCAGAATGCACAAAGGAATTGATATTGCTGCTCCTGTGGGAACCCCCATTATGGCCTCGGCCTCAGGAGAAGTGATCACCGCAGGCTGGAATTCTGGCGGTTACGGCAACTTAGTTAAACTGCGTCACCCCGATGGTAGCGTTACTTTATATGCCCACAATAGTCGCATTTTGGTTCGTCGTGGCCAGAAAGTAGAACAGGGTCAACAAATTGCCGAAATGGGTAGCACTGGTTATAGTACCGGTCCCCACCTTCATTATGAAATTCATCCCAGTGGTAGAGGCGCACAAAATCCCATGGCCTTTTTACCCAAGAATCGCTAATTTGTGAAGTAGAGCGATGGGATAAATATGATCAGAGAAGAGAATACTTCTCTGATTTTTTATTGTCTAAAAACTTCTGTGATTAGGGTAGACATTTAATTAATTTTGCCTTATGCTAGAAAAGGTCTGAAAATAACGGCTCGGTAGCTCAGTTGGTTAGAGCAGGGGACTCATAAGCCCAAGGTCGGCAGTTCAAATCTGCCTCGAGCCATGTTTTACATTAGCAAATTATTTGTCATCGGTAACAAATCAGTGTGTGCGATTCGTTCGGTCTAAATTCAGAAAATGAAGGGACAACCGACATCGATTGAGTAACCCACACGGGGTTGAG
>JAAUYB010029100.1_pt1 | contig 17970 bp, 14 predicted proteins | sample 7278071 | NCBI WGS metagenome assembly JAAUYB01 (sample SAMN14350121, study PRJNA611818) | marine sediment metagenome | isolation source: surface marine sediment (1.8m) | place: French Polynesia: Moorea | collected 2018-08
CCCCATCACTCCCGCCAGCGATGTCTTGCACGAACTCGCCAAGATGCGCCATTTCGGCGTGATGACTTTTCAGGCCGAGGACGAAATTGCCGCCATCGGCGCCACCATCGGCGCTGCTTACGGCGGCGCCCTGGCCCTGACCGGCACCAGCGGACCGGGCCTGTGCCTGAAGGCCGAAGCCGCCGGCCTGGCCGTTATGACCGAACTGCCCCTGGTCATCTTGAATGTGCAACGGGCGGGCCCCTCTACAGGGATGCCCACCAAAACCGAGCAGAGCGACCTGTTGCAAGCCATCTACGGCCGTAACGGCGATTCTCCCCTGGTGGTCCTGGCTCCGGCAACCCCCGGTGAATGTTTCGATTACGCCGTCGAGTCCTTCCGCATCGCCACCAAATTCATGACACCGGTCATCCTGCTGAGCGACGGCTACCTGGCCAACGGTTCCGAACCTTGGATGATTCCCGATCTGGACGAACTACCCAAATTCGAGGTCAGTCACGACATCGACCCCGAGAGTTTCCAAGCCTATCAACGCGATCCGGAAACCCTGGCCCGTCCCTGGGCGATTCCCGGCCAGCCCGGCTTGGAACACCGTATCGGCGGCCTGGAAAAGCAGGATCTTACCGGTAATGTCAACTACGATCCCGCCAACCACCAACGCATGACCGACCTGCGCCACGAAAAGGTAGCCAAAGTTGCCGGGGACATCCCCGACCTGGAAGTCTACGGCAACGCCGATGCCGATGTGCTGGTGCTGAGTTGGGGCGGCACCTACGGCACCCTCCTGACCGCGGTCGACAACATGTGCGGCATGGGTCATGCCGTGGCAGGCGCGCATTTCCGCTACCTGAATCCCTTCCCGGCCAATACGTTGGACGTGCTGAGCCGTTACAAAAAAATCATCGTGGCAGAATTGAACACCGGCCAACTGGACATGCTCATCCGCGGGCGCTTTGCCGTGGAAACCATCCTGCTGTCCAAGGTTCAGGGTAAACCCTTCCACGTGAAGGAACTGACCAACTTCATCTTGGAACACCTGTAGGCCGAGGAGGAACGCATGAGCACGCAAGCGCTGACCAAAAAAGATTTCCAGTCGGACCAGATCGTTCGCTGGTGCCCGGGTTGCGGCGACTACGCCATCCTCTCGGCTATCCAGTCGACCATGCCCAAATTGGGCATCGATAAAGAGAACATCGTGTTCATTTCGGGCATCGGCTGTTCCAGCCGCTTCCCTTATTACATGGACACCTATGGTTTCCACACCATCCACGGCCGGGCGCCCACCATCGCCACGGGCCTGAAAACGGTGAACCCGGACCTGAGCGTCTGGCTGATCACCGGCGACGGCGACGGTCTGTCCATCGGCGGCAACCACCTCCTACACGTGTTGCGCCGGAACATGGATATCAACATCCTGCTGTTCAACAACCAGATCTACGGTTTGACCAAGGGTCAGTACAGCCCCACCAGCGAAATGGGCAAAAAAACCAAAAGCAGCCCCATGGGCTCGCTGGAATCGCCCATCAACCCCATCCGCTTCGCCCTGGCCGCCGAGGCGAGTTTCGTGGCGCGCACCTACGACACCAATACCAGGCACATGGCGGAAACCTTTGAGAAAGCGGCGGCCCATAAGGGCACCTCGTTCGTAGAGATCTACCAGAATTGTGTGATCTTCAACAAGGACACCTTCGACGATTTCTATGACCGCAAGGTCCGCGACGACCATATGATCCACCTTGAAGAGGGCGAACCGCTGATCTTCGGCAAGGAAGAACAAAAAGGCGTCTACCTGGACGGTATGACTCCGGTCATCAAAAAGCTGTCCGAGGCGGGCGACGCCCAACCGCTGGCCCACAAGGCGGAACAAATCTCACGCAACTACGCGGGTATGCTGGCCGAGATGGAACATCCCGCCATGCCGGTCCCTGTGGGCGTCTTCCGCAAGGTGAACCGGCCCACCTACGAGAACATGTTGCACGACCAGGTCGCCGAAGCCACCGCCAAAAAAGGCGAGGGTAGACTGGAAGACCTGTTCACCCAAGGGGACACCTGGTCAGTCGACTAAACAAGCAATAAACCCGGGGGGCCGAAATCCTCCCGGGTTGTTTTTATGAAGTCGTTGCGTTATCCGACGAAACCACTCGGAGTGTATGCGCTTTTTCCCACGGCTCGTCACAAAATGAAGGGGAATTCATTTTCTTTTGGGCGCGGGCATGTTAAAAAGGGAGTGCCGACATTAAGAACGAGGATAAGCACTATGGATTTCAGCCTTACCAAAGAGCAAATCGCTCTCAAAGTGGAGTTCGAGGCCTTCTTCCGCGAAGAAATGAAGAATGCCCCGCCGGATATTGGACACGTACATGAAAGCGATGCCGCTTTCGATTTTCACCGTTACATGATGAAACGCCTCGGAGAAAAAGGCTGGATTGCCATCTCCTGGCCTGAAGAGTACGGCGGCAGCGGCCGGCCCCTTATGGACCACTACCTTTTCAACACGGTGCGCGCCTCCTTCGGTGCACCCGGCATCGATCAATTCGGCGCCGAAATGTACGGACCCACCGTCCTTTTGGCCGGCAGCGAAGAACAAAAGAAACGCCTGTTACCTCCCATTGCCCGTGGAGAAGTCGTTTATTGCCAGGGCTGGAGTGAGCCCAACTCGGGCAGCGATCTGGCCTCGTTGAAAACCTCGGCAAAACGCGACGGCGACCATTACGTGGTCAACGGCCAGAAGATCTGGAATACCGGCGGCAACCGCGCCGATCGCATCTTCATGCTGGCCCGCACCAACCCGGAGGAGCCGCGCGGCAAAGGTCTCAGCATCTTTTCCGCCGACATGCGCTCGGAAGGCATCGAGGTTCGCCCCATCGAATATATGGACGGTCGCGGTGAGGTCTACAACTACAACGAGGTCTGGTTCACCAATGTCCGTATCCCCGCTGAAGACCGTATCGGTCCCGAAAATGCCGGTTGGAAGATTACCCGGGAGACCATGAACTTCGAGCGCTCCGGCATCGGCGGCTTCATCATGGTGGAGCAGATGTTGGAGAAACTGGTGGATTACTGCAAGTCTGCCCGTCGCAACGGCAAGCTGTTGGCCGAGGACCCTTCGGTTCGCCTGAAACTGGCCGAAATCTATGCCGAATTGCAAGCCAAGCGCACCATCGCCGACCGCATCGCCTGGTTGCAGGATTCCGCCGGCAGCCACAAGATCCCGCCTCACTATGCCTCTGAAGGTAAGGTCATGGGTACCGAGCTCATTCAAAAGGTCACCTACCTGGCCACCGAACTGCTTGGTCGCCATGGTCAGGTAACCAAGTCGGAATGGACCAAGATCAAGGGCGTAGCCGAGAGTTTCTACATGTGCGTCGGCGCCAATATCTACGCCGGCAGCAACGAAATTCAACGCAACATCACCGCATGGGCCGGTCTCGGCCTGCCCCGATTCAGTTAAAGGAGGCATCGACATGGATCTTGGATTTACCGAAGAAGAAGAGATGCTGCGCGATGCCGTGGCCGAGGTTCTGGACAAGGGCGCGCCCTTCGACAAGGTGAAGGAAATCGAAATGACCGCCGAGGGCTACGACCCGGCCCTTTGGCAACAACTGGCGGAGTTGGAGATGTTGGGCATCTTCTTCCCCGAGCAATACGGCGGTTCCGACCTGCCCTTCATCCACGTGGCGATCGTCATGGAAGAATTGGGTAAACGCGCGATCCACTGCCCCTACATGTCCACGGTGGTCGAATCGGGCCTGTTGATTACCGAGGGCGGCAACGACCGTCAAAAAGAAGCCCGGTTGCCCCGCATCGCCGCCGGCGAACTGTTCATGTCCTGCGCATTCTATGAGGAAGAAGGCGGCTACAGCAAAGAGTGCATCCAAATGGAGGCTGTCAAGGACGGCAACGATTGGGTGTTGAACGGCTCTAAGCTTTTCGTACCCGACGCCAACATAGCGGAAGCGCTCATCGTCGCCGCGCGCACCGAGGAGGGGATCACCCTGTTCCTGACCGATACCCGCGCCTCCGGTGTCCGCTTGGACAAGATTCCTACCGTCGGCATGGACAACCTGTGCCGGGTCAAATTCCATAACCTGAAAGTATCCGAAGTTCTGGGCGAGGTCGGCCGGGGCTGGGAACTGGTGGAGAAGGTTGCGGGCAAGTTTGCCGCTGCCAAATGCGCCGAGATGGTGGGCGGCATGAAAACCGCCCTGGAAATGACGGTGGGTTACAGTAAGGAGCGCGAGCAGTACGGTCGACCCATCGGCGGTTACCAGGCGTTGCAACACTACATGGCCAATATGTTGATGGCTTATGACACCAGCTTCAACTATCTCTACAAGGTGATCTGGAAGATTGACGCAAGCCGGGACTACGCCGTCGATGCGGCGGCCTTGAAAGCCTATGTCAACCAGAGCTACAACTATGTGGCGGAACGCAGTATCCAGATCCACGGCGGGATCGGCACCACCCGGGAATGTGATATCGGCCTGTTCTACCGCCGGGCCAAAGCCTGCGAATATGCCGCCGGCGATACGCGCCACCACCTGGAGAACGTGGCCGCTGCCATGGGTCTGTAACCGTCGATCGATGACACGGCGGTCGGGAACCCGGCCGCCTCATTCTTCCGATTATGGTTCCAAGATTCCGGCCAACCAGTGTGCCACATTCAACAAAAAGGTGAGATTCTGCTTCGCCTTGGGATCGGCCAGGCCGAATTTGCGCTTGCCGTGGGTTTGCGCGGTAAACATGGCGGCCTCGCCAAAAACTGCAACCCGGCCCTTGCCCACCTTCAGTGTGGCGCCCTGGTACCACCCCTCGACGGGAACCTTGGGGGTGTCGTTCTTGAATTCCCAGGCATCAACCGTTTCGAAGGAAATCCAACCCCTTGGGAACACGAACAGGGGATCGATCTCAACTGAAGCATCGGCCCGGAACGCCGAACCGGTAAAGGTAGCCACACTATTCACTCTTTCCTGGGCGTTTCTGCCCTTGAGGATGGGATGAGGCCGTAAGGTACCGGCCTTGGTGGTGAACAACAAAGGGCCTTTCTCACCCGGTTTCCCGGCGAAGCCGTTGCTGAAGCTGAGGCCGAAGGCCCGAGCCAGGTCTTGAGCACAACCCGGCATGGGCATGTGATCGACCATGAACAGAAGGGAACCGCCGTTTTCTACCCAGGCGCGCACCGCTTTGATTTCAGCGGCGCTGAACGCGGAAGGCGTAGGCAGGCTCCAGTCCTCCACATTCCTCTTGTTAAGCGCGTTGGAGATGACCAGGATATCGCCCTCGGCCAGTGTTTTTTCGGTGAACGGCGCCCGGTTGGCCTTCACTCTGAAGCCGTCGGCCCGCATGACATCGGCAAAGGGTTTATAGCGGCCGTCCATGGTGTGGAAATTGTTGTGGGCCTCGTCGATCAAAATCACGGGACCGTTTTGTTCCGGCCAGGCCGGGTTGTCGACCTTGGGCGTATATCCGCGGTCAGCAACCTGTTGACCGAAGAGAAGCGGCGTCAGAAGAAAGAAAAACAGCAAGCGCATGAACGGGCCTCCAAGGGATGGATCTCGCATGTCTGGTATACGTGAAATCAGCCTCCGGGATTCAGTCAGCCTCTGCGATCTTTGACAATGGCGCGCAGCAGCGAGAAACCCATAATGCCCGAAACCAGATAGCCGCCCAGGCCGATAATGGGAATATCGTGCCACTTGGGCGGCACCCCTGAATGTACGATCAAAGAGGAACCCACAATCAAAGAGGCCAACACAATGGCGGAACTGATACGAGCGCTGGTCTTCTCGATCGTAGAGCGCAACGGGCCTAAACCCAAGTGTTCCAGTTCTACCTTGAAGCGACCGGTGCGCGCCTGTTTGATCAGTTCGCGCATCTCGCCGGGCACTTCGCGCATCAGATACAGCAGGTCGCTGCCGGTTTCGTAAACCTGCCTGACCACGCGCCTGGGATGGTAGCGGGCCATGATGATGCGTTTCAGAAACGGTTCCAACTGCGAGGAAAGATCGAAATCGGGGTCCAGCTTGCAGCCCAAGGATTCAATCTGAGTAATGCTTTTGATCAATAGAAAAAAGGGAGCCGGGATGCGGAGTTCGTGCTTCACCGTCAGGTCAAGCAAACTGCGGATCATGGGGCCGACTTCCAGGTCCTTCAAGGGACGATAGAGGTAGCGATCCATCAACTCGGAGATTTCACGTTCCAGCAGGGGACGGTCGATCAGGGAGTGCGCATGCGTCAGCTTCAACAGGCTCTCGGCGGCCGCGACCTCATCATGCCCAACCACGCGGACCACGGTTTCGGCAAACAACTCGCGGCTCTCGCGGTCGATGCGCCCGACCATGCCGAAATCCAGGAAGCAAATGATATTGCCCTTGGTTATCAGTAAGTTGCCGGGGTGCGGATCGGCGTGGAAAATACCGTGCTGAAAGACCTGTTCCATGACCAGGGCGGCGCCGCGTTTGGCAATCAGCGCCGGGTCCAGTCCCTTTTGCTTCAGGATATCCAGATCGTTGGGCCGATAGCCGTCGATCCATTCCAGGGTGAGCACCCGGCGCGTGGTGTAGGCATGGTAGACCTTGTGAATGTAGGTGGTGTGGTTCCCGTGAAACAGTTCGGCGAAGCGATCGATATTGGCGGCTTCGCTGGTATAGTCCAGTTCGTGTTCCATGGTGCGGGCAAATTCCTCGACCACACGCGTGGGTTTATGCACCTGGCCCAATTCCATATGCCGTTCCATCAAGGTGGCCAGATCGTGCATGATCTCCAGGTCTACATGAATCTGACGCTTGATGCCGGGCCGTTGGATCTTGACTACCACGTCCTCGTTGTTCTCTCGCAGCCGGGCTCGATGGACCTGTCCGATGGAACCCGCGGCTATGGGTTCACTCTCGAAATAACTGTAAATGGTGTCCCGATCGGCGCCAAGCTCTTCCTCGATAATGCGGCGGGCCACATCGGAGGGAAAAGGGGGAACGTGGTCCTGTAACTTGGTCAACTCCTCCATGATGTCCTCGGGCAACATGTCGGAACGTGTGGAAAGGGCCTGGCCCATCTTGACGAAGGTGGGACCCAGTTCCTGAAGCACAAAACGGAGCCGGGCGGCGCGTGACATTTCGCTGAAATTACCGGCGAATTTCTTGCGCAGGGGATTCCACTTGAGACCCAGATAATGATCCACGCCCAGGGTGGCGATCAGGTCTTCAAAACCGTACTTCAACAGCACAAACAGTATCTGACGATAGCGCTGCATGGATGCATAGGTTTTGAGCAGAATCCCGAATTTGGATGTCACGGAGCGCTCCGGTCCCGCCTAAGGCGTGGTATCGATGGACGACAGCACACCCATTATAACAACAAGCCGGCGCCGGAAGCAGATAAGGAATATAGATACCAGGGCTCCTTCAAAGTCAAACATGAGCCGAATCGGTTCAATTCTTCCCGGGAAGGCCTATGGTTCCGGCTTTTGATACTCGGCCCGGGCATCGGCGGCTCCGACGATCCGGAGTTGTCGGATCACAAGGGCGAATTGGACATTTTATTGCAACCCGCAAACGTTCGATATTGGGGTCTTTGGCGACAAGGAGGCCGGGAGGGGTCGGCCTCTTTGTCCTTTTCCCCATTAACCGCTAAAACCAGGGAGGTCGCCGGCGACCTCCTTTCCTTAATTAATTGACCGCCCGCACCGTTTCCAGGAATCTGCCGACCTCGGTATCCAGTTCACGGCTGTCTTCCACCAATTGCCGGGCCGAAACCAGCACCTCGTCGGTAGCACTTCCGGTTTCCAGAACCGAATCATTGACCTCGAGAATACTTTTGGCCACGTCGTTATTGGCATGGACGGCCTCGCTGAGATTGGTGGAGATTTTTTCCATAGAGGCGCCCTGTTGTTCTACCGCCGCCGCTACTTCCAGAGCGACGTTCTTCAGTTCCATCATGATTTTCTGGATGCCGTCCATACCGCCCACCGCGCGGCCGGAGGAGTCCTGGATTTCATTGACCTGTTCTTGAATGGTTCGGGTGGAGTCGGTGGTCTTTGCGGCCAGGTTTTTGACTTCATTGGCGACCACCTCGAAACCCTTGCCGGCCTCGCCCGCACTGGCGGCCTCGATGGAGGCATTCAGCGCCAGCAGGTTGGTCTGACCCGCAATCTGTTGGATGAGATTGAGGACCTGGGTAATGTCCCCGGCAGTTCGAGCCAGAGAGTCGACCTTGCCCTGGGCATCGTTGACGGCTTCCAGGGCCTTGACCGCAATTTCCGATACTTCACTGACCTGAGCGCTGATTTCAAAAATATTGGCGGATAACTCCTCGATAGACACGGAAATATTATCCACGTTGGCCGCGGATTGTTCGGTTGCCGACGCCACCGTGGAGGAACCGTTTTGCGCGATCTCCGTTTTCTCCGCCATGGTCCTGGCCCTTGTTTCCATATTGACGGAGGCATCGATGAGGGCTTGCGTTACCCGGCCCACCGTTGACTGGAACCGGCCCATCAGATTATCGGCGGCCCGTTCTTTTTCCGCTTTGATTTCCGCCTCGCGGAGTCGGTTTTCTTCTTCGTGTTCTCGGGCAATTCTTTCCTGTTCCCGGGTCAGCCGTTCATTTTCCAACGCGTTCTGCTTGAACACCTCCACGGCGCGGGACATGGCGCCGATTTCGTCCGGGCGACCGGTGCAGGGGATTCTGACCGTATTGTCACCGTCTGCCAAAGTCAACATGGCATTGGTTAAATAGGTGATCGGACGGCTGACGCGACGATTGACGAAACGCATGATCAAGAGGCCGAACAGCAGGCTGAAAACCAGAGAAGTGAATTTCACTTGCAGCTTTCTGGTCTCCAATCTCACGGTTTCCTCGATATATCTGCTGATGGAGGCGACCAGTGCCTGTTGTACGCCCAGCAGACTGTCGATACCGGCGGTTGCCGCATTGACCCAGGTTGCGGCATCGACGGGATAGGCCTCACCCAGTTTACCCGCCGCGAACACCTCCAGCCTGGTCTGCTCGAACGTGCCGAAAAATTTCTTGCGGGCGACTCGGATACTCTTGAGCACGTCTTCATCCAAATCGCCTCCCGCTTCGATATCCAACTGCAATTTGGAACTTTCCACCCGGGATCGGTACCCGGCCAGGATCTCGGCCGGCGCGGGTTCGATGGGTTTTCCTGAGGAGATCAGGCTGCCGATGAGGGCCCTTTCCCTACCGGAATATTCTCCCATGATCCAGGCGAAATTGATCATGTAACCCAGCTTTCTCGCATGGCCGTCCTTGGGCGCGTCCCGCCACATGTATCCGCGCATTTTGCTGCTCAACTCGATCAATGAGGAGAAGGTCGGCACAACCGCGCTCGCTATCGCCGGGTCTCGTTCCTCGGCAGGTAAGGCGAGCATACGGTCCACCTCCGCACGCAAGTCCGTTACCTCGGCATAAGCATTTCTTACCTTGGAGACCATTTCCTTCTTCCCTTGAAAAGGAATGCCCTCGGCCAGGTGCTTCATGGCTTCCCGATAGGCGGCATTGCCTTCCTTACGGCGGAATTCGATGATTTTCTGCAACTTTTCCACCTGCTCGGAATCCACGGCGGCCATGGCGGTGTTGCGCGCGCCGCGCTCCAAGGCCCAGTGTCCCTTGGCGGTCAGCAGGAGGGAAGAAACCTCGTTACATTCGGCGACGGCCAGAGCATCTTGTCGCAGGCCCAGGGTCCCGACCGCCATGTAAACCAAAAGAACCACAATAAATACGATAAGGACGGCCAGGGAGCCGAGAAGGCTCTTCTTCACATTCATGTTTCCAAACAGACTCATGTCTACCTCTGTGCGTGGGGTCGGCAAAACACAATTAGGGTCTGTATCGGCATTTTTGCCATGTTTCTTTTGGAAAAACATGCCTGGAGACGAACTTATTTCACCCCCAACGACAACTGAGGGCCGGGTGAAGTCATGGCAAGTTGGATTCCCGAACATCGAGCAATAAAATCAAGTGCGTAGCTTTCCAAATGTTCAGCAAAAAAGCCATCGGCCCGAGCCTGTTGTAATTCCCATGAGTCAACCATTTTCCCATGCTGACCCATTCCCGGACAAAAAATGAAAGATCAAGATCAAAGGGGACCGAAATCGGTCCCCTTGCCGGGGCCCGGCAGCTCAATCTGTTTTCTATGATGAATCGGTTAGAACCGGACGGTGGCGCCCACCACATAGGTGGGCTTCAGGTTCAATCGGGGCGCGGCGATATCGGAGGCGGGGTTGTCCACCACGTCCAGCAGCAGTTGCAGCTTCGGCCGTTTCTTATAAGCGGCGGCTCGACTGTCAACTTTTTCCTTTTTATTTTTGCGTACGGCCCACCAGATGATTGCGGTCAGAGCGAGAGCGGCTCCGCCGATCAATACATAACCGACTGTTTCGGCGTCCTTATACGGGTGTGATTTAGCCGTCGCCGTGGGACCGGCAAACATGGTGCCCAGCAGCAGGACCATCATCAAAGGGCGTATTACTTTTTTCATATTTCACTCCTATTCGACCGCCGCCGATAGGGGTGTTTCGGCGCGTGTCGAAAAGACTGAAAGGCCGTGGAAAGGCGCCTGATTTCCACGATCTGTTTTCATTATTGGAAAACAGACAACCATGTATACGTGGAGCGATGAACGAAACTTCAAAGTTTTGCTATTTCGTTACCTGATCAAGGGAATTTCATCGAACCTGAGTATTCTTGCCGCGAAATTGAGTAGCAATGCCTATCGACATCTGCCGGAGTGCCCTGGTACAAATGTTAACGAGGATATAAGAGTGTGATTTTTATGCATACCGTCGCAACGTTTTTCAGCGAGGTGTGTAATGAGGTTCTTGTTGTTGATCAGCCTGCTTGGCCTGCCGTGCCCGGGCCAGGTGACCGAGGAGATGACGGTAATCGCGCGGGAAGTGCGCCTGCACGTGTTGGATCGGAACGGCAAACCGGTTCGGGGTCTTTCCGCCGACGATCTGCTTGTTCGGGAAGACGGCGCGCCGCGTCCCCTGACCTTCTTTCAGGAGGTGGATCTTACCCGGCGCGACGGCAGTGCGGCCGGGGAATCCCGGGCATCCGAGGTCGCCCGGCGCAATATGGTGATCTTCCTGGATACTTCCAATATGACACCGGAAACGGCAACCGGCGCCCGCGAGTCGGTGGCGGGGGTCATCGACAAACTGGGGCCGCATGACCGGGTCAAGCTGGTTCAACTGGAGGACCGGGTTGTGGATCTGACGGCCTTCACCGGCGATCGGCAGCGCTTGAAACTGGGTTTGCAGAAGGCCGCCTTTCGGGGAGTCCAACGGCGCGAGTTATCGGCGAGTACACGAACCATCTCCGACCTGATCCGCGATGTCAACAACCTGCCGCCCGAGATCGACCCGGAACCGCTGTTGCGAATGATTGACCAGGAAGTCAAACAGAAGGAGCGCATCAAGGGTCACCATTACAAAACCTTTCTGAATGCGCTGGGTGTGATGGCTCAAGCGCTGGGCATCATGCAGGGCAGCCGTTCCATCCTGGTGGTCAGCGGCGGCAACTACCTGGAGACCGGCGGCGTCTACGCGAATACGGAGCGGCTGGGCCGGGCCCTGAACCGGATGCTGAATCGCAACAACGTAACCGTCTACAGTTTCCTCGCCGCCACGCGCAACGATCGGGCGACCAACGAGATGCAGATGCAGGGGCACATCATGAATGTTCACGCCATGCAGGATGCCGGGCTGATCTACGGCGACCTGCGCAAGAGCGAGAACACCATGTTGGATCGGCCCGGAAAAGAGGCCGCCGGTCTGGATCTGGCTTCGCAAGGCACGGGCGGGTTTATGGAGCGCGGTACCGACCTTGCCGGCATGAGCGTTCGCGTGAGCCGCGTCTTCGATCACGCCTCACATTATTACCGTCTGGGTTATATGCTGGAAGATTCCGGGAAGGCCGAATCGGTTCACGTCCAACTCAAGGGGAAACGACCGGGCGTGAAACTGGTCTACGGACGCGACATTGTGCCCGGTAAACCCTACCTGCAACTGGACGAAGCCTCGCGCGCCATGACGCGCCGCGCCATGTTGCTCTACAGCCGCGAAACCACGGACGGTTTAAATGCTTCCTGGCGTTACCACCTGAACCGGACCGAGGAAGGTTTCGCGCTGACGGTTTTCGGCAGAACGAACGGGGCGTCGGAGTCGGGATACGAGATCGGGTTTTCGGCCTTCGATGCGGCGGGTCTGCCGCTGGACATGATCACGGCTACCACCACCGGCTTGCCTGACCGCAAGTATTTCACCTTCTCCGATGTCTTGCTGACCATCCCGCCGCCCGCCGGAATCCGCTGCTATCTGCGCAACTTGGACACGGGTGACTTCAGCCTGCAAAACCTGGCGATTCCCGAGACGAAAACGACCGGCGAGGCTCCGGTCATCCCACAACTGATCTTCGCAACGACGCGGGGGAACGATGTCCTGCCGCTGAACCATCTGCGCGAGGAGGACAAGGCGGGTAACCCGCGCGTCACGGCCGATCCCCTGGTGGTCAACAATGCCCTGTTCCGTACGGCCTTCCAGCCCACATTCAGGCAACCGGAAAAGATCTCGGTCCTGTTCCATGTGGAGAACCTGGTCGGAGAACTTCAGGAGGGCCTGAATATCGACTTCATGCTGAAGACCTCGGCGGGAGCCCGCGGGGTAAGCGGCAGGATCGTACAGATGGAGCGCCGCCTGGCCGCTATCCGCTACATCGCGGAGATAGAAGCCGCCGATTTAAGCCCGGACGATTATAGCTTATGGGTTCGGGTCACCAAAGAGGGCATGCAAGGTGCGTTGATCAAGGGCGGCCGCTTTCAGATTGAATAATTAATCGAGCCCGCTTTTTATCCCACCAATCTTTGGTAACCTCCGTGGGTTGGCCGGAATCCAGTCCTTCCAGAAGTCGGTTTTTCAAGTTCTGGGTCGGTTTCAAACGTTCCCTGGCCGATGCGACAAGATACACAACGTATTCCTCCGCGGAGGAAAAAGCCCCGCCTAGAACCTGTTCTTCAACAAATTCGGCCAGGTCTCCGGGTAAGGTTATATTCAGAGTGGACATGCCGACACCTCCATTTTCATAAAGAGGGCTATTTGGATTCGCTCAAAGATTCCTTTACCGCCTCGAAGCGGCGGGCGTAGGCGTAGAGCATCGCGTTGCCGGTCAGGTCTCGGTGCCACATGCCCAGCGCACTTTGGGCAAAGGCAACGTATTCGTCCAATCGTTCTCGCGGTACATCGCGCATCAGGTAGGCGTACAGGGTCAGTGAACCGATTTCCAGGTCTGCCGCGTTGGTTTGTTTGGTCTGGTTCAGGATCATTTGCTTCCGGCGTTCCTCGATTCGGCCCGGTTGCACCACGTTGATCACGTCGACCAGGTGTGATGTTACCGAGACCACCGCGTCCATGGTGTCCTGAAGGGATCCCTGTTCCTTGAGCAGGACACTCATGCTCGGCATGATTTTTTGCAGATCGTCCTCGGTCACGCTTTCGGTCCAGGTCTGGAACTCCGGGGTTTGGGCGGTGGTATTCAAAGCGCGCATCTTTTGCATCAGGTCTTTGCCCACCGGCGTTTCCAGCCACTTCAGGATTTCGGCCTCGTGGGCGCGGTCCATTTCCATGGCCAGGAATTGGGTTAAATCCGCCCGGATCTTTTCCGGGGTAAAGGCGGCATCCAAACCTTGGGCGAAACGCTTGCGATCTTCTTCACTCAAGATAGCCGCGAGTCCCGTTTTCGTGGTGGCGATGCGACGAATCATTTCCTCGGTCATCTCATCGAAACCCAAGCCCCGGTAGACCGCATCCACCCGGGTGGGACGATTGTCGGCCAATGCCTTTTTGTTGGCCTCGGTCAGCGGCGCCATGCGGCTTTCAGCGGTGATGAATCCGCCGCCGGTGACAATGATTTCCACTTGACCCTGTTTGCCGCCGCCGCTGATCTTACCGGTGCCCGCCAGTTCCTCCAGAATCGGCAGGAAGGGACCGCGACGGATGACCTGCTTGAACTTCTGGTCAATCTCCAGCATGGCGGGCAGGCCCGGTTGCAAGTCGGTACCCAGGTATAGTTTACCGGTGATTTCCAGGGTGAAGGCGCGATCGGTGACCGTTTCCAGCCGGGCTTCGAACCTGCTGTTTTGCAGATCGGGCCGATAACTGGAATCTTCACCGGCCATTTTGAAGGCCAGTTTCTTCAGGGCGTCCCCGGTGATGGGCCAGGACGCACCCAGCTTGACCGGCTCGGCCGGGAGAAGGCTTAGGAATAATTGGTAGGCATCGTCTAATTGAACCATTTCTTTGATCAGCTCGGTCCTGGTTTGCTGATTCAGTTCGGGCGCCTTACCCGTGGCATCCGGTACTACGGTCACTTCCCATTTACCGTCCTTGGAAGTAAAGACCAGATCCCGGTCACTGTAGGGATGAAGAATCAGCCCTTGTTGGCTGGTGCGCGTATAGGCGCGGGTGTAGTCGCGTTCGATGCGGGTGGGAATGCCCTTTTCGTCCACGGCGACCACCTTGAAGGTAAATTCCTTCAGGGTGACTTCCTTGTTCGGCACGTCTATCTTCTGTTCCCCCGCTTCCACCTCCATATCGATCATCTGACTGCTTCGGGTGAGGACGTGCCGGCTCTCACCGGCCTTGAACGCGGGCGGTTCGACCATTTTCTTCAGGTCGTAAGTAACATCTCCCGCGATGAGCGTGAAAACAAATATGGGGGCGAACAGGGCAAACACAGGTTTCATGAGGTCCTCGATCAATGGAATGATGAAGCAACACTCCGGGCTGTTCATGTAACTTCGGCACTCATGCTAGCAAGTGCGGCTCTTGGACGCAATCGGCTTGTGTCGAGATTGGTCGAGATTGCAGGGTGTCGTCAGAGTCGAGCGAATTTGACAGGTTGTCACGGGCTGTCACGTGAATATCAGGCACCGAGCCAATTCTCGCTTACCGCCCGCTTATTCGGCAACCGGCTCGAACATGCGGAAGAAACCAACCAGGTCGAAGGTGCCGCCCTCGATCTTGAAGTCCTTGGCCAGGGTAAGGGCTTTGTTGCGCAGACCGGCGGCCATTTCTTTGAAGATTCGTGAGTCCACCGTGACCTGGATATCCGGGTTCTCCATTTTGTAGGGCTGCACCTCGGCAATGCCGCGTCGCACGTGGATGCTGAAATCCTCGCCCGTGTCCGGGAAGTGAAAGGCCACTTTCTGGTCTACATCTGCCGATTTTTCAGGGTTAAGGGTGACGCGTAGCGAGGTGAAGAAGCCTGCCATGGGAAAATCGTGGATCATTCGTTTGTTGGTGCTGCCCATTTGTTTGATTTTGATCCCCTGGTCCAGTTCACCGGCGCGGGTCAGGTAATAGTGTCTGGCATTAGGATTGCTCTGAGCCCCGCCCAGTTTCACCAGTGCCTGGATACGAGCATCCCTGGCTTTTTTCGACTTCGGGTTCAAGACCAACAGGTAGTCCGTCAGTTCCAGAACCCACTGGTGCTCGCCCTTTGCCAGCGCCTCGGCGACCTTTACCTCCAGGGCTTCGATGCCACCGGCAAGCTCGGCGTATTTTCGTGCCTTCTCCTTGGGCGGCAGGGGAAACAGGTTGGTGGGATTGCCGTCGAACCAGCCCAGGTTGCCGTCGAAGATGGAGCGGACAGACCAGGCCACCGTACCGTAGTATTCCTGGAGGTATTGGGACGAGGCCAGGTGAGGGGGTAACTTGACCGCCTCCACCAATTCGTCGGGCTTCAAACCCAGGTTGATCAAGCGGATGGTCTGGTCGTGCACGTACTGAATGCCGTCGCGGTAGTTGGTCAGTTCCTCGTAGATTTTATCGGCGCCGCGAATGATGTTCGTGTGGCTGGGAGCCAGGAACTCGGGTTTAAGGGCGCGCATCTTGTCCAGGCTTTCGATCCAGCGGTTCACGTCACGGTAGGGCGTGCCGCGAATGGTGTACAGATTGGGAAAGGCGCGATAGATATTGTCACCCGGCATCAAGACCTTCTTGTCGGGCAGCCACACGAAGATCTGGTCGTTGGTTTCACCCGGCGCGGCGACCAGTTTCATGCGAATGCCCGCCGCGGTGACTTCCAGTTCATCGGAAAAGGTATGGGTGGGCCGGATGATATCGAAGGTGGAGTCTTCGTTAATCTCCAGCTTCAAACCAATGCCGTCGTTGATGGTGGCGGCGCCCTCCAGGTAGGAACCGAACATGCGCATGGAGCGTTGGGTGATGATGGGGCGCAGCATATTGATGATGCGGTCGATGTAATATCCGGTGGTCTCGTGAGCATAGACGGGCACGTCGACACCCTCGGTGAAAACACCGGAACCGAAGACATGGTCGGCATGATTGTGGGTATAGACCACGGCGGCGACGGGCTTTTGGGTGATTTCACGGAAGGCGGCCAGTACCTCGCGCGCGGCTTCGGTGGTCTCCATGGTGTCCACGACCACCACGCCGTCGGTGCCCTCGATCATGATGGAATTGGCCAGTCCGTAGCCGATGGCCGCGTAAACGCCGTCGGTCACTTTTTCGACGCGTTTCTCGAAGGAGGCGTTTAATTCGGCCAGACCCTCCGGGGTTTCCAGCTTCTCGAAGGCAACGCGCTCGGGCCCGCCACAGGCCGACAGTAAGAGGAAAGAAAGACCGATCAAGTAGCGCATGAGGAACCTCCATCCATGGATGCAACAAGGCTCAATCATATCGCTTGGGCAGGCGCGATGCCAATAGGCCGGCAGTAAACCACTATGAATAGGAGTGTTCCAAAAGAGCCCGAGATGCAAACAACCTTCCCGGAGTGGTCGCTCTGCCCGGCTGGATATTCCCTCTTACACCATTCCCTTTTGTCCAGGACACGGTCTCCGCCTCACTCAAAGGTTCCGCAATACTTAACAGGTCTCCAGTCATCGCAATCCTGTAACATGTATCAATATTTTACAAGTCGCTCATTTCTCTCCTTGACATAATAACAGCGAATGCCTAAGCTATAGTTGTGTCAAGTCTAACCCCAGCCCTTCTATGAGGCAGCATGTGTGCAAATTGGCTTTGCTTCGGTATTGCTAAAACTACTGCCTTTTGTGATCGGCCTTTTACAATGACGACACTTTTATTTCCTTGATACTGAATCAAGTCATCATGCCTTACTAAAAATTCAGGAGAAGTTTTGCTATGAAAACTGCTTTCACTCTATTGGTTTCTTTTGCCTTGCTTGCCGGTTCCTCGGCATTTGCCCAGAAATTCGAGCACAACCACCGCGACATCGTCGAAGACGGCGTTCGCGAAGACGGTTCTGTTTCCATCCGCACGGTCGACCCCTTCGGTAACAAGGTTCGCGTCGTTGTCGAGCCCAAGGGCCCGGTTCTTCCCGAAGCTCCTTATGACAATCCCGAAGATCCCCGCTTCGTCATGCAATCCGATGAGATGGATTATGACCGCGCAAGTAAAGCTCGCGTTAACATCGACGTTTACGCCTGTGCCGACGAAGAGTACCGCGCCGCGTATTCCAACTGGACCAGCCGACTGAACCAGATTATCGAAACCGCTGACAACGCCTATGTCCGTGACTTCGACATCAACTGGATTATCCAAGGCTACTACAGTTGGACCTCCAGCTCTATCGGCCCTTCTGGGATCCTGAGCCAGTTGGCATCCGCCGCTTCCGGCCTGCCCAACGGTCTGGTCATGGGTTTCACCCGCGACAGCAGCTTCAACGCCGGCGGCATCGCTTACGTTTACAGCTCCAATCCCGGCCTCGGTACTTCCGTCTGCTTGGATCAGGGCACCAGCTCTACTATCTACGCGCTCCGTCACGAAGCCGGCCACAACTACGGTTGCGGTCACGACGCTTCCAACTCCGGTAAGGTCTGCATGATGAACTACACCTATGCCTACTCGGTAGACTACTTCGACAGCGCTCACGACAGCCTGGTGAACAGCCACCGCACGTGGTTCCAGTAAG
>JAAUYB010015737.1_pt1 | contig 17962 bp, 30 predicted proteins | sample 7278071 | NCBI WGS metagenome assembly JAAUYB01 (sample SAMN14350121, study PRJNA611818) | marine sediment metagenome | isolation source: surface marine sediment (1.8m) | place: French Polynesia: Moorea | collected 2018-08
GCAAAAAAAGAACCGCTCCATAAATTTTCGAAACTCGAGATTATTATTATTATTATGACTCTGCTTGGGAAATGAAAGCACGCCCTGTGTGTGGGCAGCAGTCTAGTGCTTTTTTTTTGGAAAAGGGGGAGGGAGGGGAGGAAAGTGACAAATAGGACGCATTTTTTCCTCCGCCTGCTGGAAAGTGGAAATGTTTTTTCCGAAATTCCCTCTCTTACCTTCGCGTCATACTGCTTTTCCGAACTGAAAATTTCTCGGTTTTTACAGGAGACCAGTAAAGACTTTTACTGTGTACTTTCTCTCTTTTTCCAAAAGGAACGATTTTTTTGTCCCAAATAATCCTGAGATGAGGATTTCTTTTCCCAGACAGGTCTGCTCCGCTCATCCCTCCCTCTTCAAAATAAGGTCTGGAGGAGGAAAGAAGTTGTCATTATTGCACCCCTCGTTTCTCTCTTTTTCCCAAACATTTCGACTTTTCCTGTCAAAAAATATTCCCCGGCTTGGCTCGACTGTCCAGGTAATCGGGGAATTAACTGGGGATTTAAGTAGAAAAAAGCTACCAAAAATGGCCATAATTGCTAAAAATGAGGGGAATGGAGTTTGCGCACATTTCTGCATTTTTTTTTCTCTCTCTCGAAGTGTTGTGAGGCCGAGAGGAGGAATGGAGAAGAACAACACAAGGCAGAAGGACTGCTGTAATGTGATACAGGAGGGACTGTTCAGACGAGGGCTCATCTCTCTTCTCCTGTCTTTTGACGAAAAGGAATGGAGAAAAAAGTGAGAAGGAATTGCAAAATGTGTTTACACTGCTGGACTCAGACGAAAATAAACTTGCCTTAGATTATCGTATATATTGGCAGTACCAGACGATTGCTGCTGGGTGCTGGTGCACTGGAATTTTTCTTCTTTCCAAGATTTCGATGGCGATTTTTCTTTTATTTTTCGAGATGGCTGTGGACGATAGGACACTCGCTGTCAGACTCCTCTTCGCTTTTCTGCTGCTGCTGAAATTATTCCCTCTCCTTTTCCCTAATCCTCCTCCCACTGAGAAAGAAAGAAAAATATTTATCACGGACACTGTCTGCGGTTTCCCGTCCCCCTTTTTTTTGTTTTCGAAAACTGCGGTTTAGTAGTAGTGTGGGAAGACGTAAGTAGTCTCTTTCTCCTTTCACGTAATGGGCCTGAGCCGAGCTGAGAAAGATGCACACACCGCTTCTTTTTTAGTTTTTTCCCTTGTCCTAGCTGGGCCCGCAGCTTCTTTCGGCCTGGGGGCAGGAAAGAAACCCAAGAAGAACGCTCCTAAGACTGAGGGAGGAAGACTGAGTTAGTGAATGCGGCGGTGTCCGTCTCCCCCCCCCTCCCTCCCCCCCCCAAAAAAAAAGTGAAAAGAACGCCTTCCTCCGCCCGCCCCTTCTTTCCCGTCCTGCGCAGCCTGCGCCTCCTTCCTTTTCCCCCTTTCCAAGTCTGGGGGAGTGAGTTGGGGAGGGGAGAGTGCCTTGGGGTCACACCGCCACCTCCACGCTCGGGCCGCCCCTTCCCGTTTCCTTCCATCGGCCCGCGCAGGACACCGGGAACAAGAAGGCGTATTGACCGAAAGTGCTGGCAAGACTGAAGTGTTTTTTGGTAGAATTGCATACGGTAGAGCTTGGAGGATCGGGGCAACATATTAGACTACTCCCAGAAGTTATTTTTAGTAACTCACAGCTTTAGTGTCAAAATAACTTTTAATAAGACGCTTAGACTCGCGTTGAAAATTTTACAGAGAGGGAGGGAAGCTGTAGGGGTAGAAAACTGACGGAAGGGCGAAGAGGGAATGTCGTTAGGCCCATGCAGCCCTATATATCCATCCCAGCCGGCGCCGGAGGAGGAGGAAAATTGAGTTATAATGTCCTTTTCCTTTTCCCGAAAAAGAATGAAGGGACATATTGTTTCCCCTCCAAAAAACAAAATTCGGATGCATTTGGATACTAGCAGCCTCTATTCTTTCTCTGCTGTCAATGCAGGTACCTTCCATTCCTAAAAGTACGCATACCATTGACGCAAGCCACGTACGCAATGTACGCAATGGTTCGGGAAAGTGACCGCTAACCGCCACCACAATGACGCCTTGCTAGAGTGCAGATATTCTTAGGATGAGAGACAAGAGATATTCCAAAATAAAAATTGAAAAACCTAAAGCACATTTGAACTTATCAGAACCTGGGAAATTCTCGAGAAGTATAAGACCCACACCTACCAATCGATCCAAAAATTGCAAACTGGACTTGAAGGTGGCGCAGAAAAAAACCTTTTGCGCATGGGTTTTTCAGTTCGCCTCTACTGAAACTTTGTTCGTGACACCGTTTGACAAATTGTCCTCGACGGCCGGAGACAAAAAAGTTTGTTTTTCTGTCTAGCTGTGCAAGGGAGTCCGTGCGTGCCCCACTGTACTATAAAAGGGATTTTTCCTGTTTCGAAAAAATGAACGGATCTCTTGTAGGAAAGAGGATGCTTTTATTGTTCCTTCTTAGTCTTGAAACACAGCTAAACCATAAGGTCCATTCAAAAAATATGTTTCAAAACAAATTTAAATGGATATCGTCTATGAAAATACCGGAAACCTTCGTCACGTGCAGGCAGAGCAAAATTAAATAACTCACGCACGTTTTGTGTGCACTGCCACTAACCAAAGTTAAAACAAGTGACACAACAGAGCTTGAAATCGACTACTAGACTCACATGTATGCGCTGGGAAGCACTTCCCCCGTCGTGTTTCCTATATCCCGGTTTCGCAATCTATCTTCGTGAACATCGGTGGGAAAAAACCGCGGAATCACGTTTTTCCGTGAATACAAACGAACCTATAATTCGTGATTGTGAAAAGCTATTTCGAGTTGTTTTGTTTAGAGCAACACTGCAAGGAAAATACATGCTGTACCACCATCCTATCTGAGTTGCTTTCGAGAGCGGATAGTGGATGGGGAAACCGTGGGCCTGACCCGCCCCCGGCGCAAACAGAGTTTTGGAATCGGAAAGCAATGCCAACAATGCCCGGCCTCTTCTCGCCTGCTGCCTGAGCAAACGTATCGGAGGCTCGGAAACAAACCCCTTCAGTAAATACATACACCATGCATGCAGGAAAACGTAAAAAAAAACACGCTTTTCCAATTTTTTTCACTTTACTACGCCTTGGTGTGCGTGGGCAACTTTTGTCAAATTTTGTTTCTGTGTACTTTGTGAGTTTTCGACATGAGCTCAAGAGACCTTTTCTTAAAATCGATTTTGACCGGCAAAAATCCTTGAAATCGCGTAACCGATCATGCAACAGAGCGAGACGGCGAAATGCCTTGTTATTAGAAGCTGCAAATTTCGAGACGATTGCTCATCGGAGAGTTAGCACACTGAGAAACAGCCTCTTTTCTGCCTGGATAAAGTACTATTACTATATACATGTACTGTACAGTACATTTTCCTTCTTTTGCAGGCACTGTTGTTGCCTTTTCCCCGTACATTTCAATAATCCGCAAAGTAATTAAGCGCAGTGGCAATTTTCCTTCAAATTACCAACCTCATACCTTTACTGGACTTTGCTTAGAAGGAGCTGCTGCATAAGTACTTCAGGCGTAATTTCAGTAGTATAAACATTCGTACAGTAATTCTCTTCGCCGATATGGACAGGGCTAGGGAGGGGCAACGGCCTTCAAAAATTCAATTAGGGGCAAAAATCATTGCTGCTATGATCCCAACGGGCCCCGCCTTTTTGTATTTGACAATAAAATACACGTACGAGAAAGGAAGATTTCGAAAGTCCAACCCTGCCGGGCGGGATCGATACCACCTACTCCTAGGTGACCTTTACAGGAGCGAGGAAGAGACCAAAGTAGCGGGCATGCAATGTGTCTCATTTTTTTGCTTCGTGCTAGAGTTGGAGAGCGCGATCGCAGTCACTTTCAGTCCTTTCGCTAGTCGACATTATATAGGGAAAAATAAAATAAAAATACCAGGATGTATCCTGGCGTACTTTTATTCCTCCTTGTAGGATTGTCGTCTTCGTATTCTTCCTCAGTCGTCGAAATTTTCCTTGGATCTAGCAAGTGCTCTGGGGGAAACTGTCTCTTCGTTCTGGGGGAGGACGAGGAGGGCCCGCCCATCAGTCTGCAAGGTGATACAAAAAATCAAGACATGCACAAAAAAGTTGGTCCTTATAAAAGTAAGACCACATTTCTACGGTATAGGCCAGCATACTTTTTCTCGCTGGCAAAGGCCTTCCGATTTGCCAAATCTTCTGGAACTGCAAATGATATCGGGATCGAGTCCAGCACAGGCTCCTGTTTTTGACTTGAAAACAACCGGTGAGATGGGCCTTCAATATCTTTTTTCGCTTTTTCAAGTATCTTCTTGCTCACAGTTTTCTTCTGGCCAAGAGTCAGCACGATGCTGGAGTTCCTGTCCTCACATGGAGACTCTTGGAAGAGCGAACATTACGTTTTCGCCAGCGACTCGATCTCCACAGAAGACTTTAGAACGGTGTTGGAGTCAGAAGAAATCCCAATGAGATTAGACTCCAAAGTGTTCTTCATATTCAAGTCTCAAGCGGGCGGCTTCGAGACACACGAGACATATGGGCAGACAAACAAAACAACAAGGGTAAGAATGGCCAAGCGCCACAAAACCGTTTTGATTCGGCGTTTCCTTGATTTTTCAAACTTTTTTCTAGGTCGACCATGTTGTGCAGTTTGCCTGCTCTTGGCCAAATCCTCACGCTCCCTGTGATCCACTATTTGGGATGTGGAACAGGCGCAGCAACATGTCTGGTATTCACCTGGTATATATTTGACTTTTTTGCTGTAGCTTTGTTATTTTTGTGGGAATGTTTCATATGTTTTTATTATCTCCAGATCGCCATCCACCCAAAGAGGATGTCTCTGCCAAACGCAGCCATGACCAAGGACAAAGAAATTACCGGGTATTTCCCGCAACTGTTTTACAGGTAAACTTTGCATGCACTAGGAATAGACACTGGCTTTTTCTTTAAAAAAGTCTAATCTGCAGGTTGAGCGAAACTTTGAACTTCAACTACGATATTGTCCAGAGCGTTGATGGGAGCTACGGTCGGAGACAAGTGATATTTCAAACATTCTGTATGAAAAACGTTAAAAAGTTTTACGGGAAAACTTTGCATGCAGCGCAACGGTTCCTTCACCGGCATGGTCGGAATGCTCCAACGATGCGAAGCGGACATCAGCTTCTCCAGCCAGACGCTCAGGTTTGACAGGATGCAGGTGAATATATGAATTTTTTAAAAAAGTAAAGCTCATTTTCGGGTAATGATGTGTTTCAAGGTCAACGACTACGCCCCCGTCCTTCTGACCACGAAACTCGGTGTCTTTTTCAAATCGAGCAACGCCTACCAGCTAAACATGTGGGAGATGCTGGCCATCTACGAGAGGAAGGCCTGGTAAGATGATCAAAGAAGAAACTTTTCCTTGTGCAGTGTACAATATTTGGAAGCGACAATTGCCTGTATTTGAATATTTAACCATTTCAGAGGGGGAGGAATGGGAAAGTCATTTTTTTGACTTATCACGAGATCTCCCCTTTTCCGCTCGCGTGACTTTGTGTCGTTTTCCTGCAATTTCGTATGTAGAGTTCAGAGTACGCAAACTCATGCATATTTTCCGAATTGCATATGTTATCAAAAAAGCATTAGAAAAAGAATATTTTAATTTTTTTATTCTCGACCTTTCCCTTTATCTCAGGATCCTTTTCCTGTGCCTGGTGTTGGGCCTGGTGGCCTCCCTCTCTTTGGTGTACGCCGCCACAAACCCGGATGTCCCACACCACTCAAGCATTGTACACGCCACCGCAAACGTCACGAGGTAAATCGATCACATAGGTTTTCCCACATAAAACAATAAAAATATTCGCATTTTCTGTCCAGGTCTCTCATACTAAAGGGCTACACCAGCGTCGTAAAGTAAGAATGTAAAGTTTCCTGCAAAACAACCTCTAAAAAGAAGATTTTTTTTCTGGTAGGTCTTCTATTTCGAGCAAGCTTCTTTGCCTCTCCGTGGGCTGCCTCAGCCTAGTCATGTTCGCATATTTGAGATCAGGTATAATTGAAATAAATTTATATAACATTTTTGAAAACGCCGTTATTCACAGGCCTCCTGTCCAAGCTTGCCGTCCGCACCCGCAACCTCCGGATGCACAGCGTGAGGGACCTCCTTGACTCCGACCTGAGGGTGATGGTCCCCCCCGGCGGGAACACATTCGCCTTCTTCGCCAACTCACCAAGGGACACCCTACCGGGGCAGCTGTGGGAGAAGAACATCGAGCCGTACAAAGAGACCACCCTAAGGTATTAGCAAAAAGCAAGTGTCTTTTCAGGGGAATATGAATTTGTATTACTTGTATTTGGCTCTAAAAAATAATGTCCGACAGGAAGCATACGGACAATGCTGACAAAAGACAGTTTTCGTGATAGTTGTCCGCAATCGCACTACAGTGCCGATGTTTTGCTCAAATACTATTAAAAACGCTCCAGAACAGTTTTTTCCTGCTCCGAAAGGTCTGGCGGCGTGGCCTCCTCCTTCGACTATGTCGTCCGCCACGGCGACCACGCGCACGTGGTGATGGAGACGGCGGGAAAGCTCAGTCCGCTATACCCGTGTGACGTCACTGAGTTGGACGAGGTCCTCGCCAAGGTGCAGAACTCCTTCGCCATGCAGAAGGACTCGCCGCTGTCGGGGATTTTGGGCCACTTTGTGCTGCAAATGGTTGCCGCCGGGGTGGCCAAGAAGACGTGGGACAGGTGGGCGGAATCGAAAGACTTTTTCAAAGGGAACCGCATTATTTTCACACTAAAAGAACGTGTTGTTGTTGTTGCCACTTTTCCTGTCATGCTGTTGTTGTTCTTGCTGCTGATGGATGGGAGCTTCAGTGCGTGAAGTATCCTTCGTAAACAGCTCGTAACATGTCATGCATTGGATTTTTATTCTTCCCAGGTTCTACCACGTGAAAGAGGACGACTGTTTGGCCGACCTCGACAGCAGCCTCGACTACAGCACTCTGTTCGGACTCTTCCTCATCCTGGTGGCCGGGGTCGCGAGCGCCATACTCATGCTGTCCTTGGAGCTTGCCGTAGGGGCCATCATGAGGGGCAGGAGGAGGAGCAGGAACAGAGGAGACATCTTTAGGTTGAAAAGCGTTTCTCATGGAGAGGGAGTTTTGATGACCGAATTGGAGCGGCTTCGGCGGAAAGTGGAGGAGCAGGAAGAAATGATAAGGTCAGACCATGCCAACATAACTTGCCAATCAAAGTCCGTGACTTTTAATGCTGCTGTATCTTGCCTTAATTAGATTGTTAAGAGGCGAATCACCAACCTCCGCAGTCTCGTCCAAAGCATCCTCCTCCGCTACAGAAATGACAAAGAATCTTTCTCCAGAGGTGGAAGATGAAGAACAGGGACAGGAGAGAAATGAAAGCGATCTCCGTCTGGAGAACGCGGACGACGACGACGACGATGAGGGCAACAAGATTGCATCAAATGAAGGGGACGCGATTCCAAGATAGTTCCGAAAGTGACTGAAATGACTGTGGCTGTGTCCTTGATTGGACTCCGTTTTTTGGCTCACAAATAATTAGTGTTTTGTTCATGTACCGTACTATCGTTCTGTAGGCTCGTATCATATGTCACAAAAGCTGTAGAGGATCGAGGCAAATAATACTTTTTCTGAAAAAGTGTAGACAATTTTCACATTTTCTCGTGGTCTCACTGTCAATCATTGGTTTTCGTACAGATCGATGGTTGACACTTGCCAAAAGAGCGCATCCGAACTGAACACTGCAACGGAAATCGATGCAGCTACCGGGCTTGTCGTAACGTACCGAGGGAATGGCGCTTGTGTTTTTTCGCCACTCTTGCAACGCTTTGCGACGGGAAAAAGCTGGCGAAAAGTTAATTTGCGAAAAGGCAAAGGCGAATCATGGCGTTGCAGCTTTTCTAAATGCCGAAACGCGAAAATCAAACTTTGTTAGCCATACGATGATGGCCGAGGCAAAGCCTTTAATTGTCTCAATCAGGAAAGGTTTTTTGCAGATATACAATAGCGGCAATAACTCACAACTGTATTTTAGGTAGGTTACGTTCGTATCCGTATGTGATGGAGCTCTTCATTCGAAATTTCCAAAAAGTAGATATAGTGGATATTTGTTTCAACTTTAGATAATCAAGCATTGAAAATTACAACGCTGCATACATGTAACTACATGAAGCAACAGAAATGAGTAATATTAGCTTTTTCCGGTGTTTCAAAAGGTAGTAGCACTATCGGTCATCCTCCGGAGCAGTCTTCTTCCTCCCCCCCGGCACGATCTCCACCAGGTCTTTAGCCGACCACCCGAGCAGCATCCCCACGAACCCGCCCACCGCCGCCAGCAGAGCACCAAAGTCCATCAGAACGTATTCCTCCTCCACAGAAGCCTCCATCCCGCCCTCAAGGAAGAACATGAGCTGCGAGGTGCCCGGAGAAATAACAGTGCTCTGTAAAAAAATAACAATCTTATTTTTCGGGGGGAAATTAGGGGAAAATATGCCTGTGTCCGAATCTGTGCTGTGAAGTACGGCTCGGATCTCGGTTTAAGACACCCGTCCGCCCTCTTGAAGGCCACCAGGACGTCGAACATTGTCCAGCGGCTAGTGATGTACTGGGTGGCGTTCGAGCAGGGCGGGAACGAGTCCGGGCCAGACGGCATGTGATCAAGGAGGCTCTTGAAGAAGGGGAAGTAGCAGACGCCTTTGGCTTTCAGACGGGTTTCCATTTCGGCGACGCGGGATCCGAGGCACGAAAAGTACTCCAAGTCGGAGACTCCGTTGTCCCTGAAATATATTCGAAATAAATCGTGATAGCTATTATAGGTATAGCGTACACGATTTTCCACTATAACCGTTGCAATGAATGTTTTGACAGCTCCACATCCAGCACCCTCCCCAGCTTGGTCTCCAGCGAGAGCGCAGGGGTGGACCAGTAGTTCAAGTTGAGTCCCAATGCTGCCACAGGATCCTGGTGGTGGAGCGTCACGGCCAGATCGTCAAAGGGAAGCAGGGAGTGGTTGAATTTGAGGAAGAGTGAGTACTTTTCGTTTTTGGGGCAGGTAACGGCGACGCTGAAGCAACGGCCGCCCAATGTGTCCAAGGGTCTTGTCTCAAGGCAGTCGCCAATGATCTAGACAAAATATTCTTAGCACGAATATTTTATAACATTGTTTTGGTGCCGATGTTACTTCTTCTCCTGTCGAGTACGATTCGGTCAAGTCGTTCCCGGTGTAACCGAACAAGGACACCACAACCTTGTCCAAACTGAAGTTTATCTTTTCCCACAGCTCTTCCGCGGCCTCTTCTCCATTTGGGAATGTCGTGAGGTCAATCCCCTCCCCCGCCCGCCCGTGCCACTCTGAGTTGAGCCAGTCAAAGCCGGAGGAAACTATATGGTTAAGTCCAGGGCAGAAGCTATAAAACTTACTTTTTATTCTAGAAAATTGTGCAATATGCATGTAATGTATTTGTACCTGATGGCTGGGAGCAGCATCTCCTTCTCTACAATCCTTGTCTTTGCGATGGTTGTCTGGAACTTTGCGTACTTGTCCACCTGAACTGCGACGAAGACGACCACAACCACGACGAGGGTGCCAAGAAGGAGGCGACGGAGGATCAGGGAAACGCGTTCAGTTCCTGCCATCGTATCATTTATGCAACTTTTTTTTTCAGTGTGGGTTCGGACACATTTTGTCTCTCTCTCTGTTTGCGGGGCAATCCGTAATGCCAGGGTGCATTTCACGGCAGGTTATAATGGTATTTGAGTTTTGGGCTGCGGCGACAATGCGTAGTTATTATGGGGAAATATTGTGAGGTATGTGACGAAGTATGCAAACAGTAGGACTGGGACAGTAATTTCCCTGTACCGTACATTGTATATTGCTTATACCGTAGATAAAAAAATATGAAACTTCAAGTTGTTTCCCGTTTGTTCAATAAATGTGCATTGAGCGAACGGTCGATTTTAGTGGGAAATTTCTTATGCGCATAGGGGCTAAAATGTCATTTTTCAAGATACCGTACATCTATTGTATAGACATCCCGGATGAATGGGATAGTGGTTCCGTGCACATATAATATCTTTAAACGAAGGCGAACGACATTTATTTTTCAAAATACTACTCCTCATCAAATAGATTAGGTCATCAACATTTGTTTTTGTTTTGAGTTCCGTCTGTGCAACAATGAAGGCCCCGCGGCGGCGATCGCGCTCCGTCCCGGAAAATGCTTTGGCAGTGCTAGGCCTACTGAAGGGAGATATGGCGGTTCGGCAGAAATGTCGGTGGCGATGGGGGTGAGGCCTTTTGGGCAGACCAAAACAGTGGTTGCACCATGCAGAGGCTCCTCCTGCTTTCCTGCCTCTTCGTGTTCAAAGCGAAGCAGGCATTCGGGTAATGCAGAACTTGCGATATTTATACCTAATAATGTACAAATATTTAGAATTTGTTTTTTCTTCGAACTAAATAGGAAGCACTAAAAAAGGTTACATTCACAATTATATGTTTCAGTGGAGCCCCAATCGGCGGCCCGGCGAAGGAGGATCAATCCGAATGGGACCTTTGCATGCTGGACTACTCCAAAAAGCATTGCTTCGTGAGACAAAACTTTGCTCCGAATCATACGTTGGAAGATATTTTTTCCTCCTTGCAACCCCCCAGTGTAGCTTGCCCTGGGGTGCGTGAGGCGCGGCTGCGACTTCACTCCTTACCACAAGTGCGCGGCGAGGGCGGAGGAGGAGTGCCACGGGAAAGACAGGACCAAGAAGAAGAAGAAGGAAAAGAAGAAAGAGGAGAAGGCTTTCAAGGTTGGACTCACCAGGTTCGAACAGAGAATACCATGAGTATTTAAAGCTTCTTGCAGACATTTCGTTACTATCGTAGGAGCACGACAGCAACTCTGGGCACTACTATCACAACTGCTACAATTACAATAGCTACGACAGCAACAACAACAACAACTGTTGCAGTCGCCAATGGCAGGAGTCCAGACAGCGGGCCGTCCCCCTCTCCGGCCGCTTCTGATGCAGCATACTGCTTCGTAAAGCACCTACTCACGCACAACGCTTGCAAGGTATAAAAACATAACTTTTGCCAGAAATAATATTATTGTAGCAAAAAAATACTTTTAGTGGATCCAGAAAGCGCGTTGTACCGGGGGAGGCGGGTTCGTTGGGGTGGCCAGCTTTGGGTCCAAAGGTCCAGGGTTGTGCGTTCCAGCGGGTGACAGCAATGATCAAGGTGGAGGGGGCTGCTACAACATGGGGAAGGCAAAGTGCCTGAATCAGTGGCAGTGGAACTTTGGGGTATAAAGAAAAATGCAAGGACTTATGAGGAAATTTTATGAATTTATAAAATCAACAGTTCAAGAAAAGCAGCCGGCGATTCTTTTCTCCTTCGCTGGCCTGCCTCCAAGACGCGGTGGCGAGATACTGCTTGGTTAGTGGGAAAATGGAGTGTGTTCAAGGGAAGTTCTTACAAATTAAGTATTTTCCTTGCCAGAAAGAGACCTACTGGTTCAACGCCTGCGTGGAACACATGACTGAAGGATGTCTGCCGGTGGCGGAAATGAGGTGAAGACATTTCAATTTCAAAGTCCAATTAATTGTTGACAAATGTAAAGTGACACGGTTCTCCAAAGGTGGCAAGGAGCAAGATGGAGGAGAGGAGTTGGGAAGTGGGCGGCGAAGAGGAAGAGGAGGAAAACCCAGCAGCAGCAGGAACAGCAACCGAAAAGAAAGGTACTTTTGAAGGAGGGCACTGAGGGAGGGGGCAAGAGGAGGAGGTTCCGGCCCCAATTCGTGGCGAACTCGCCTCAGCCTCCAGAGCCGCCTTCCTCCAAGACATCCTCTTCTTTCTATAGCGACCTTGGTATGCTACTGGTGGCTCTGATGCAGGAATAAACCTAGTGGCAAAAAATCACAAACTTGATGCATTTCTTTATTTTCCAATTCAGGTGGCGCGAAGACTGTCTTTCCCGGAAAGGCGGAAGGGGAGATTGGAGCTTTCGCTAAGCCCGAAACTGTGGACGGATCAAACGTCAGGTCAGGAAAAACTTTTTATTTGCCACTCTTCTTTAATTTCATCCCTTCTTTTGTTTTCCCAGCTTGTCCAGATTCAGCCCTCCTCCCACGGTGGTGCTGATCACTGAGGACGACGAGGACGACCTGTTGGACATTTACGCATCTTCCGAGGAGGAGGTGGAAGAGGGGGTGGTTGGAGGGACGGTCTCTGCTGGAAGGAAGCAAAGACTTGGACCTGGCGTCGTGAGGAACAGGGGTCTGCTGCTGCAGCCGAAAAACACTTTGGAGAGGGAGGAATGCAGAGTAGAACATTACAGAAACTTGTGCAAGGTGAGGTCACATTTTTTTAGCACAAGGCAATATTCCAACAACTTTTTGTCCTAACTCTGAAAGGAACTGCCTGATGTGGATGGTTGCGTCAAGGCAGGCATGGCCAGGTGGTGCAAAAACCTGAGAGACAAGCTCGAGGAAAAGACCAACAAACTTATGGAAAAGGTATGGCGATTCTGCTTCTAACTGAAAGATGATTTATATGGAGCAAGGATCTTTCAGCCAACAGGAGCCTTGCGGGCAGGAGGCCCCGCCTCAAAAGTCGGAAATGAAACCAAAGAGGTCCTGGGTAGCAAACTTCCAGAGATCGGCCAGGATCAGGAGCAATTGGAAGCGGAGGAGGAGGAGGACTTGGAAGTTGTGGACGATGGGGAGGTGGCCAGGGGGAACAACGCCAGTGAGGCACTGAGGCAGTATACAAGAACAACTATTTTAGGAAAAAATATAAATCATTTATGTTTGATCAAATTAGTTTCTAAAAGACTAGACATCTTGGCTGAAAATATTTGCATAACTTTTACAGTTTTAGTTACGCATACATTATTTCCGAATTGTGTGTATTTTGTAGGACACCCCTGAGCCGCCTGCGAAAGAAGATTCCCCAGAGGATGACAACAAGGTTGAAAAGAGACGTCGCAAGCGCCGCAAGAAATCCGTTTTCGGTCGAGACATTGGCGGGGACTCCGAACTGAAGGAGAGGAGGGGGCAGGTGGCGGGGTGCATTGCCAACTACCTCAGCAAGAGGTGCAGGGTGAGAAAAATACGGTCATTTCGCAAGTCTTAGGATAACAAATATCACATTCATTCAGGTCCACCTTGAGCACATTTGCCCTGGCGGCTCCTGCAGTTCTCCTGGCATCTCCCACTGCCTCTTCAGGGCCTCAGCGGTGTGTCACTCCGATCCGGACTCGTTGGACGCGGGGGGGAGGGGAGCGCACGTGAGAGAGGAACAGAGGATTTTTTAAACATATTGTAAATGTGAGTTGTATAAAAGGACCTGAAGAAGCCTTACGACTGCGTCAAGGGGAGACTGAGGAAGGAGTGTCTTGGAAACAAGGTGTTGTATATTTTGTCAAATTTCCCAAATGAATCGAGCAGTGCGATATGTGATCAATATTTCTCAGGACAAGCTGAAGCCCACAACCCGGTGCATCCGCAGCCAGGTTCGCTCCTGCGTGACCCTCCAACAGGGGCTGAGTCCTGAGAAGGCGACCCAGGCGCCGACAGACGCCGACACTTCGCCTCAACAGGGAGGAGGGGGAGGAGGGAAACTGAGCGAGGGGGAGTCAAAAAAGCCTCAGCAGCCTCCGGAGAAGAAGAGGCCGGTTGTGAGTCAAGCCTGTAATTGTACTCTTTTTGCGCATTGTTTGACATTTATATTCAAAGAAGGGTTCTCCCATCCCTTACCCCGGGTGGGGGTTCTGCATGGTTAAGTACTTTGCGAAGGAGTGCAAGGCAAGTTATTTTTTTTGCTTTTTATTCGGAAGATTGTGTGATTTGCCTTATTCCAGATCACCCGCCCGAACGTGTGCCCCGGCTTCGTTTGCGCCTCAGCCCAGGTCCAGCGGTGTCTCCTGGGAGGGCCGGCACATTGCGCGGCAAATCCGGAGAGTCCGGGTGTGTTCAATTAATCTAGCATGCTTTGTGGGAAATGATGGAAATTAATTGACACACGATTTCCTTTAGATCACCCGCCCCTCAAGCGAAAACTGGTCTGCCTGAAGCACCATCTCCAGAGCCTATGCTACGTGAGATATAATTATGATGCTGATTTATTTTTCCCATACGTTAGTTTAATATGTTTTTTTCAGTCCACGGTGGCTCCGGACAGCGCCCAGTGCTACCTTCGCGGGATAACCTTCTGCCTGAATTCAAAGAGGGAAAAGGGGGGAGAAGGAAAACCTGGACAGAAAGGAACTGATGCCACCAAGAGCCCTGTCCAAAAGGGTGTCCAGAAGGGCGCCAAAAAGACACAGGCGGAGGACGACGACGTGCAGAAGGCCAGCCCGACTTTTGGGGTATCAAAGAACCTAAAGTATGAGGCTAAATATCCGACTCTTCAAAAAAAGTAGTTTTTTAATTGAATTGTTATTTGCAGGCCGCCCAACAAGCCTCCCGTCACCAAGCCCAAGTACGTTCCCCAAAAGTTCCCCGGCGGAGGAGGAGGGGGAGGGGGAGGGGGAGGAAAACTGACGAAGCAACTGAAGCCTCCTTCGTCTAAGCAAAACCTACAGCCAAAGACCCCGAAGAAATATTTCTCATCTTCTGTATCTTTGCCTTTCGGAGGAGGTGGAGGTGGGGGAGGAGGTGGCTTCAGCGCCGGGGGAGGAAGGCAAGATAAAATATCAGACACACGCAACATTCTATTTCCCATTTTTCTATTCCTTAGGCCAATTCACAAGTTCAACAAGCCTTCCTCCTCCTGGTTCCCCTCTTCCTTTGGCAATCGCCCTCCCAGAGACCTCAACAACCCCCCTACAGCGAAGCCGCCTCCACTTATTCCTCCTCCCTCCTCCTCTCTCCTCGGCCCCCTCGTCCCTCCTCAGTACCAGTACCAGAGGATCACTACGGCTTCAACATCAGCACCATACTATGGAGGATACGAATACACAACCAGTTAGAAAAATACTATTTATAGCCAGTCTCCATTGCATAAAAAGTATTTTTCAGGACCTCCGTTCAGCTACGATTCCCACCGCCCGAATGCCGAGGTGGCCAAGTGCGTCATAGTCTTCCTATTGGAAACATGCAAGGTTATATTGCATAATATTTTTTCCACATAAATTTCCCACATTCTTATTTTATTTTTAAACATTCCTTTTCAGATCTTGGAGCCCCCCTCCGCCTGCCCCGTTGGCTCCCGCTGCCATCGCCAGTTAAACGCCTGCTCCCGCTCCTCCCTCCCCATCTGCGTCAGGGCCCCAATCGGTCTCGACGTGCACCTCACACCGGAGCTCAGATGTGTCTACCAGGGGGTCATGACATCATGCGACGTAAGTTCTATATCTTTTAAATCGAACAAAATGAATCGATCAACACGAACGTTTTTCTCCCGCCCGTTCCCAGACCCGCGACCACTCCGGCTCTTGCATGACCCGCGTCGTCCACCGCTGCATCAAGAGGAAGCCGCCTTCGCCCAATAGCTATCTCAACTCTGCCTTCGGGGGGGCAGGGGGAGACGCTCTATACAAGAGGGGTTTTTACCAACAGCAGCAGCAGCAACAACAACAGCTCCAGCAGCAGCAGCAGCCGTTCCACCAGGTTCAAGCGACTCAAAGGTTCATACCGTCCGCTCCCAGTGCCGGGCATGGGGGAGCCGATGGAGGATTGGTACAAAAAAATAAAAAGAAATATCGAGGAAATACTGTAATAAAAAAATCATCATTTTTAGAGGGAGCTGTGGAAGCTAGTCGACTCCCACAGCGGTGGCAGCCCTCATTACCGCCCTCCTGCGCTCCCGCCTCCACAGCCTCCCAGGCTAGGAGGTGGAGGAGGAGGGAAACTGGGAGGCCTCACCAGCCAGGCGGCAAAGGAGCCAAAGAGACCAGAGCAGCAGCAGCAGCAGCAGCAGCAGCAGCAGCATCAGGACGACAACTCCAACCGTTCAGGGGAGTGCGAGGCGAACCACTTCGTCGCAGGATGTCGTGTATGTGCGTGCGAATTATCAAACGTTTCATTCCCACATTTAAAAGCAGTAGTACACATTGCCGCATGAGTTTATGACAGGCGATTGGTCAACAAATGTGAAACATCGTATTATTTGGCTTTTGCTTTTTGAAGGTCCTGGAAAACACCATTTGCCCAGGAGCCTTCTGTACCTCTGCTGAGGTATGATTTCCCCATTTCTTGAGAAGATATCTTTCCTGCTCTGAAACTTCCAATTTAAGATCAAGCGTTGCCTGTTGGGCTCCCGCGCGTATTGCGACGCCGTTGGCAACTCCGCCCCCGTAGTCATCGACGAGGCGCAAAACTGCATGGCGAGAAGAGTCAGGGAATACTGCTTCGTATGGAAAAACAACACATCCACATTTTCCCTAAAAAGTATTATTTTTTTTTGAAACTTTAGACCTACAGCCCGCCGTACTTGGAGTGCGCCCAGGCGCTGATCCACTCCTGCGCCAACCGCCTCCCGATGCCGAGTTACCCGCTGGAGTGCAGGAAGAAGAAGAATGGAGGAGGGGCAGGGGGAGGGGGAGGAGGGGCGGAAAACTGCCAGAGGTTCCCGTGGGGGGTAAAAGGTATGTGCAAGGATTTTTTCAAAAAAAATATTGTTGGAAAGAAATAACATTTTTATTCAGGTGGCGGAGTGAAGCTCCAGCATGTGGTGACCAAGCTGTTAAACAGGCGACCTAGGTGAAAAGCAATTTAAATTTTGGACCGTTATTTAAATTATCAATTTATTCTTTTTTTCTCGAAAAATCAAAAGGTTGAGGCAACTTCTGGTCCAGCACGGCGTACTGCTCAACCTCCTCAAACCTGGAGATGTCCACAAGCAAGAACAAATAGTATTTCGTTTTAACACATATTGCCTTACAGTAATTTTTCCGCCAGACTTCTGAGCGTGATGCTCCGAGAGACCGGCACCAAGGGCCACGTCCACCTGATTAAGCTCATCAGGGAGGTCAAACAGAAGCAGCAACAGCAACAACAAAGGCCACCTCCCGCCATCAAGAAAAGCCCAAAGCAACAACAACAACAACAACAACAACAACCCAAGACCCCTCGGCCAAGGCGCAGGAAGAGGAGGAGGAAGAGGAAGAAACGCAGGATGCCTGAGAGCGTCTTCAGGGAGCTCCACGAGCACTTCTTCCACGGTGACCCTCAGGACTTGTTCCAGATCCCGGTTCTGCAAGAGTACGACGCCGGAGGGAACAAGGTCAAGGTAAAAATAGAAAACAACCAAAATGGTATATTATGTTAGGTTGCTGGTATACTTTCTCGTTTTTCAGTTCGACTATTTTTTTGCCGCACAAGAAGGGATATTGGTTCCATTGACATTTTAATGGTTTTTGTGCAAATAACAGGGTATTCGGACTTTGCTGCTCCCCACCGGCTTTGGAGGGGGAGGCAAGAGGAGGCTCCGGAATCAAAAGAAGAACCGCCGCCGCCGCAAGAATAGACTGAGGCCCTCCTCAGGGGCAATGGGAAAGAGTCCACACAACTACTTCATCAAGGACAGGAAAGGCAAAAGTAACGATACAGACACGGAGGTTGGAAAAGTATTGCAGGAGGCAAAGAGGATGGCAGATATCGGCGGGTAAGACTCACTTTGAATTGACAATATTGCTCTCTCTTCCAAGATCAAAAATTTGTATGTGTTTTTTTAATTAAGGTCTCTCGGGAAAGGAACGGCGAAAAAAGCTTAGATCTTTCGCAATAGTACCTTTATTTCTTTATGCTTTGCATTCACCAAGGGGTACAGGATTGTAAAAAAATACATCTCTCGACATATTGTATACCCAACGAACCAGAGTGCGCAAATTTTGCGTCGGTATTGCGCCACCTTTTATTGCGCGCAATATCGACGCAGCCTTGC
>JAAUYB010139853.1_pt1 | contig 17957 bp, 23 predicted proteins | sample 7278071 | NCBI WGS metagenome assembly JAAUYB01 (sample SAMN14350121, study PRJNA611818) | marine sediment metagenome | isolation source: surface marine sediment (1.8m) | place: French Polynesia: Moorea | collected 2018-08
CGTTTGATATGTCTGGCAAGGAGGAAGAAGAGTTCAAGGATTGGACGGAGGACGGGGACCTGGAGGATGACGTGCTTTTGGAAGCTTGCAAGGAAGCAGGTTCGTCTGTGTGTTGTTATTCACTACATGTCTACAACTAAACTAACTACAATTTTAATAGATAAAAAGAAAATGAAAATGGGGGCGATTTTTATTTTATCCAGAGACGCAAGCTCCGAAAGACGCTCCTCCTCCCCCGCTGCTGTCTTTCAGGCGCGGTTACCTGTGGGTGTCGGACATCAACCGCCAGATGTGGTGCGAGCAGCAGCTCCACTACGGGTTCTCCCGGCCGCAGCAGAAGCGCCCGGACGCGCCCGAGGTGCTTCGCGGGTCGGAGATGCACTTGCAAAGGGAGCTGGAGACGCAGGAGTACGTCGACGTCGAGGTCTCCTCGGACGAGGACGTTTTCGGGGTCAAGCTGCTAAACTTCCTCCTGGCCCTACGGGGGCTCGCGTCGGGAGCGACAGAGTAATGATGTGGCCTTTTTGTTGTTGCTTCCTGTTGTTTCCTGTTGCTGCTGCTGCTGCTGCTGCTGCTCCAGTTGCTGCTTCAGCTCCTGTTGCTCTTGTTGCTGCTGTTTTTTTCAATCTTGAAAAATGTTGGCCAGATTTATTGCAATTTGTTTTGCTGGTGCTGCTGACATGTCTTCTACTAATCGTTTCTTTCTCCATGTATGAAGGATATCCCGCGAGGTCCCCGTCTTCGGCTCCGTCGGCGGCGCCTTCTTCCTTGGCAAGGTGGACGAGCTTTCAATGAACAAGGATGATGGCATCCTGGTGCTCTCCGAGTTCAAGACGAGAAAGTCTAAGCGCCTCCCCGGCAGGTCGCAGAAGGCCACACACGACTTCCAGGTCATGATGTACAAGCACCTGGTAGACAAGATCATCGCGGGGGAGCAGAAGGCTGAGGAAGTGTGGGAGGCGCTCCGCCTGGATCCGAAATCGCCGTTTGGGGAGGAGTTTTTACTGCATCTTTCAGCCTCTTTGACTGGAGTGGGAAAGGCGAAGTTCGAGAACCTTCACGGGCTCTGGAGGGAGGCGACAGAGCAAGCGCAATTCCTGCCCAAAGTGGCCAAGCTCAAAGTCGAATACTGCTTTCAGGTAAGGTCCCAATCCAAAAATCCAAATCCAATTGAATTTTCCAATCCAAAATAAAAATTAAGGTTTTTTTAAAAAAAAATCAGGGAAGCGCAGATTCCACTTCGTCAGAAGACGCTCCCCCAGCGAAACAGGAACCCTTCGCCGTTGAGGAAGTCGCCTACGACCAGCGCTGGCTGGAGGATAAGGTTGCCTCCTGCCTGGGCTACTGGCATGGCGAGCGGCCGCCGGTCGGGGTGGAGGTGGAGGAGGCATGGAAGTGCTCCGGCTGCGACTTCCAGGACGGCTGCGAGTGGAGGGAGAGGAAGATCAGGTGGAAGTTCAAACATGTTAGTTAGAAATGTCTGAAAAGTAAAACGATTTTTTTTTCCAGGGAATTAACCTGTCGGAAAGATCATTAGAGCTGTGAACATCTACGTACAAGTACAAGTCAATTTGTATTATTTTTGTCCTCGACGCAGTGCTTCCGCACAACAGAAATATTTTTATTACTACAATGGCAATATACAAATATGCATTGCAACAGTATTTACTATTTATTTTGTATCAAAACCATGAAGTATACTATGCGACTTGTTGCTCGGAGGAGTTGCATGTACGCAATAGAGTACGATACAAACAACAACCGCAAGACATCCTTCTTCGTCGCTGTGCAAACTCTGGCGGAGGAGGCCGCCTATGGTTTATTCATCTCCCCATTGCTCTCTCTCTCCGGCGGCAGCGGGGCAATCCATCCACATTTTTTTGGGTTGAAGGGGAGTTGGGGCATGATGCTTCCATCCATCCACCTTTCGCCGCGGAAGACATGAGAGTACTCTCTTGGCTTCCACACGCGGGAATGGAAACTTTTCTTCCCCTCTCTCTCCTTCTCTTCCGGGGAAGTTCGCGCGGGCGGAAGTGGAACAAGAGAAGAAAGTGGGCGGGTGTCGCTGGCGGCGGAGGATGACGAGATGCGGAGACCGGCTCCACACCATCCACTCTTTGACGGAAACTTGGCCTTTTTCGCCGGGGAAGACGGAGTGTGCAGCGAAATTGCTCTCCGCGGGACAAAAGTGTCGCACTGTTCGTCAGAGCCAGCCTGCGGTAATATTGCGTTATGTTGGACCCTCATAGGTGAAGCAGGCGCACGGGATGAGCCCCTTTGACAACGGCCTCATTAGTCGAACTTGTTGCTTTTGAATTAACCACATCCTCATCTTTCTCCCTATTCTTGTTTTAATTCCCGCATAACAAACGTGCTTTGTGCAATTTCCTACTGGCCCGCGGAATGTTGATTCAGCCCCTCCGCCTCGCCCCCCCCCCCCTTGAGTTTATTCCAGTCTGGAGGGTGCGGGCTCTTCTTCCCCCACCATCCCCGTTTCTGTTTAAGGCTCTCAATTTTCCTTCCTCTTGTTTCTGACAAGCTAGAGCCCTTCTCTTGTTCTTCCCATGCTACAGCCAAGACGATCCCGGTTTGCAAATGAGAATGAAGCTCCAAGAACGTCCTTGCTGCGTCATGTCATGAGAGAGAATTGCACCAACACCAACAACCTGCCACTGGAGATGCCTTTCGTTTCGGCAAGGACCTATATTTTCTCCCCGGAAGAAAACCGTTCGGCGGAAAAGGCAAATATCGACACCGCTCGTTTTCGATGAAGAAGAAGGAAGACTTGGGATGGGAGGTGATATCGACTCCCCTTTTCCCCGCTTCGAACATCAAAGCGGAAGAGGAAAGACACGACCTCCTCCTCCTCAATGCAGACCAAACCGTAAAACAGAACACAGAAACGGCGAAAACAGCTTCTCTCAAGAAGACTAGATTATGAGAAAAGGAGTCTTCTGTCTCCTCCTTCTTGGCGGATTTGTTGGCGTCTTTTCCGCCCCTTTATCTGTTGGTCGGAATCTCCCGCCCTCTCTTCTATCCTCCCAAGGGAGTGAACGGGATCTGTTTTGGGAGGCCGGTGAAGGAATGAAAGTGAGAGGATGGAGCTCATTTGCATTTTACTCTGGGATGGAAACTGTGCTTCTAGTACCGGTGAGAGAAGCCAGAAGGCCGGAGATTAGACGACGTCGACCGGTGAGATTACCACTTTTAGGCACACTGGTAACCCAGACGGTCGCCTCTTGTGCGAAACCGGCGCTTTTCGCAATGCAAACTGGCGAAGCGCCTATTTTTGCCCCCCATGCGTTAGTCAGCCGCTCTTAACAAGCGCCAGACAAGAGGGTAAATATCATTTTTTTGTCTCCGCTCGTGTTCGGATTTCGCCAAGGGGATCCATTATCAACCATGTGTGCTGTAAAGGGTACGCGTAAAAATTGGGCTCTTGTCGTCTTGTTGGCTCTTGTGTCTCTCTTGAGGAAGTACGTTTTGTCAATGTGGGGCTGTAGAGGAAAAATCGCGAAGAGTACGTACATTTGTATTCCATTTTTGACGCAGACATTGTTGAAATTGCTCCTTCCCTCCATGCCATGAAGGGGGAAGGGAAAGGAGCAGCAAAAAAGGAAACTTTTGCCGTGCTATTCTTACTGCTCAGAGGACGACGACAACGACTACGGCAAAAAAAAACTTTTTGCGCCTCGGCAAACTGTCCGTAACTACTACCCTTCTTCTACAGAAACTCCTCTTCCCCTTTCTTTTCTCCTGTCCTCCTGTCTAAATCTGCATTCAGAAATGCGGATAGCCAGCCAGGCAGCAGGCCCAATGGTTCCCCTTTTGCCTCGCCGAGGCACTTTGCCTGATAAATGGAGGTGGAAGCAAGGGGGGCAACTTCTGGGTAAACTGCTCTCTCTTCATCCCATGCAGAATTCCACAGTTCCGTCCGTCCTCCGCCCCGCCTCTCCAGATGATTGCTTGCCTCTCTTGCCTGTTCTTTGTTGCAAAGCCATGGTACCTTTATTTAAAGTGGTGTGGGGAGAAAGAGAGAGCAGTGAAGCCGATTTTCTGACGAATCGGGGGAATCCTGATATTTCTGTTTAGAGGGGCAGACACCGACCGAGTTGAGATAGCGGGAGCTACTTGGCCTTTACTATGCTGCAATTCTGTCCTTTTCTCCTCGGCAACTTTTCCCTTAAGCCACCCACCCCGCAACGACAATATTGTCTAAAGTTTCTCCTCCACCACCCTCTCTCCTCTTTGGTGTGGCACTTTGACAAAAAAGAAAAGGGAGAAGGGAGAGACCGACAATGAAATAAAAGGAGACAACTCCGAGAATTCTTGTTGTCGACATCCCCAAGGTTGAGACTCTTTTATTATTCCGCACCCTTCTTCTGTCGACGTCTCTCGCGATCTTTTTTCTTCGCCTGCTGTTGTTGTTGCTGCAGAGGCTGTTGTTGTTGCTGCTGCTCGTGCAGAATCTGCTTCTTCTTCAAGTCTGAGGCTGCAGAGGACGGGGGAGGAGGGGGAGGGGAGAGGCCCAGCATCTGCAGAAAAGGAGAGTGAAATATTTATAGCATCTAATGGAGGAAAACTCTTTTTGTGAACGCCATGTGTCACCAGCGATGCCGACATGCCAAAAAATCCTTTCTAGTTGCGTTGACGTCTGTAAAAGTTCTAGTATTACAAAAAGCTTTTCTTTTTCGGCTAATGGTAGGCACTTTGCAGAAAAGAGGAATAGGCATAAATAATGTAATTCCCACGGTCCCACCTGCTTGAACGCTCTCTTGAAGTTTGCGTTGCAGAGCGGGTAGAGTATGGGGTTGAGCGCCGAGTTAAAGTAGCCGAACCAAATGGTGGCGGTGAAGAGCGTGGGGTTGACCCCGCACTCTCCTCCGCCGTTCTCCCCCTCGCCCTCCCTCACGCCTCTGACGCCGCAGTAGGCCACCACCATGAAGAGGGTGAAGTAGGGCAGCCAGCAGAGGATGAAGGCGCCCACGATCACGCCCAGTTGCGTCGCCGCCTTCTTCTCCTGGGCAAGGATAAGGTTCGCGCTGGCGCGGTGAGCCCTTGTGAGAAAAACAGCGTTAATTATTTTGTTGCTCGATATCCTTTGTCAAATTAGGAAATGCAAGAACTGCACCTTGCTCCTTTCCCTTTCGCCCCCTCCTTGGTCAGCCTCCTGCTCAGCGTTCGTGACAAGAACCCCTCCAACCACTTGCTGCTCTTCTCCCCCTCGTCCTCTCCCGCCTCCCCTCCAGCCCTGTTTTGAAATTCCCCTTCCTCCTCCTCCCCTTCCTCCTCCCCCTTCCTTAGCTTCCGCCGCCGCCGCCGCTTCCGGTGTGCGGAGGAGGAGGAGGTCATCGTGCCGATTGTGACGGTGGACACCGAGGCGGAGGGAGCAGACGACAGGGCGGCAGAAGCGCGATTTTGAAGAGGGGCGGCGAAGGCTTCCTTCTCCGAAGAGGGGGAGAGGAGCCGCCTGCCACCGCCTCGAAAACAATCAGGGCCTTCTCCTCCGCCGCCGGAAACCAGAAGGAGCGACGAAGAAGAAGGGCTCTTTTTGTCTGCCTGTCTTGAATGGGAATTATTGGCAGGAGGCGCCCGTCTGGAGCTGCGGTAGCAGTGGAGGTGGCGGGAGTGGTCGTGATCGCCGCAGTCGCCGTGATGGTGGTGGTGGGGGTGACCCCCATTCTTGGGAGGTGACAAGGAGGAGGGAACGTTCTTCTTTTTGAGCATCATCGGCATCCCCTTCCTCTTTCCCCCCACTCCTCTCGCTACCACCGCCACCTCCGCCTCCCTGTGTCCCAAGGCCAGGAGCTGGCGAGGGGCGAGCGGAGGGGGAGGAGGGGAAATTTCCATCCTCATCCCCGTTCCGCTCCGACCTCGACTTCCTCCTCCTCCATCTTGCTGCCTCATCCTCTGTAGGACGGTGGAGGGGCCTCTGCCCCCTCCTTCCCTGCAGCGACAAGTGGCACTTCGCGGAGCGGTGGACTCTTCGCAATCGGCGGCGACCGACGACGCCCCTTTCCTCCTATTTCTCCCCTCTCCTTCCCATTCTCTCCTTTCCGTTTCTATCTGTGTCTCCCCGAGGCTGTTTAAGCTCACGTTATCGCCCTCCTCGTCTGCACTTTGGTCCAGCCGTTGCCGCGGCCCTTCTGCTCTGTTCCTCTTGATGGCCATCGGCGACGTGACATATTCCACCCTCACTTTAACGTCTTCGAACAGAGCCAGGGTCTCCACCGGCTTCCTCGTTGCTCGGGCTTTGCTGCATTCTTTCGCCTCCTCGGATACGGGTATGCCGCCCCTAAAGTCCCCTCTCTTCCCGCCTCCACCACATCCTCCTCCTCCTCCGACATTGGAATTCAGACCGTGACACCCTTCTTCTTCCTCCTTCTTTTTGGCGGCGATCGCTCCACTTTCCCTCTGTTCTTGCCACTGTTGTTGCCGGTGGTGGTGCCGGTGGTGATGGAAGCCTAGCACTGCGAGACGGTGATGGAATTCGCAACTTTCGCCCTCTTCGTCCTCTTCTTTATTCTTCTTCGTTTTAAAGGAAACCGCAGCAGAGGGTGACGCAGGGAAAGAAGTCCGGAGTGTGGCGGTGGCAGCCCCGGATCTTCTTCCCCCTCCTCCGGCACCGGTCGACGCCGCCGTCACCAAACATCCGTTGCTCATCCTACAAAATCCTTCTTCCCTTTGTCCTCCCCCCTCCTCCGCATCCTCCCCCCTCCTAGTCCTCCTCTTGCTGTTGTTCCCAGTCGAAGACGACACCAACTGCTGCCTCCGGACGTGCGGCGTCAGCCTTAGGTTGGTGGCTGTTCCCTTGGTTGGCGTCGACGGTGAGGAGGGGGAGGAGGAGGGCGACCGGGAGGATATCTCTGGCTCAAAGGTGGGCTCCGCCAGGGTGGAGGAGGCTATCGTCACCTGAGGGGAGAAAAACACAAAGGGGAAGAAATGGAAAATACTGTTAGAAAATGCATGTCGCGTTGGAAGGCTGCAGAAAGAAAACAGCCAGAGAAGGAGAAAAACCACGGCATTATGTGTCCGATCACTGCATTCGTCCCCGACCACGCGATATAGCCCCCTACCTCCTCCCCCTGTTTTATTTTCGTTCGCTGCTTTCTCTTTCTTTTCCCCCTCCTCCCTCAAAGTTGTACAACAACCCCCATTACGTTAAGAAGAAGAATGAACTTGATGGTCCTAATTCCTAGGCAAACCGGAGGGTGTAAGAGTGTGCAGTGGGATATGTGTATGAACGCATGAAGAGAAGGGGGAGGTGTTTCGGTAAGCAGCACCGAGGGAGGGCCAATGTGGTAAGCACTACTACGAACGTAGTACAACAAGAAAAGGAAATAGGGGAAGGTGGGAAGAAGAGGGAAGAGGGAGAAGAAGAGGCATGCCAAGAATGATGATGACTAGGCTGCGTTCGCTCCTTTGCAGCAACCAGGAGTTGGGTGGGAGGAAGCAGTTGTTGGGGGAGGAGAAACGATTGTCCATTCCACCACAACTGCCCCCTCCATCCTTTCCCCTTCCCCGCTGTCTTCCGGGCAGCAACCACCCACTCTCCCTCCGCTCAATTTCGATAAGTAATCTCGCCTGGTTTGTGTGACTGATGTGGTTGGCGGCGTTGGCTCCGGCCGCGGCCGCAGCGGGAGAGGCTGAGCAGTTGCCGTTACCGTTCGGGTTGGAGGTGTAGGCGCCCTGGAAAATCAACTTTTGTTTGACATTTTCCGCTTTTAATCCAAATCAGATATCTTTCACCAGTCTGTGTATGTCCCTGGACCTCCTCCGTATGGCTAGGAATATCCTGACGTAGAGTACGACCATGCAGGAGGTGGGGATGTAGAAGTTGAGGATCGAGGTCACGACCTTGAAGGTCATGTTGGTGGCGAACTCGGTCTCGCAAACGGTCTCTGAAAATTATCATTAGGAGGCGGCAATCAGATAGCGGCGCAGGCGTAATTGGGAGACTTTTTGCTAATTGATTTTCTCCTAGGCTTTGCTATATAGCACAATACCCCCCCAAAAAATCGTAAATGCATCGCAGGCTAATTGAAAACGGGGCGAAGGTTTTTTTGTTTTTTTAATTTCGGCTCTATTACTATCTGCCTGTCAGTGGGACAAAAGAGATACTTTTTCCCTCCGCCCTTTCGGGCCATCCACTGCTGCACAGGATTCGTTCGTTACTGCTGACCCTACTAATGAACAACAGGAAACCCATTAGGAGGACCAGAGTCTCCCCTTTTTTTCACACTCGTGTCAAAAAAAGTAAGGTCTCGAGGAGGGAAAGGGGAAAGCGCCGCTGCACCAAAACTGGGTAAAAGGGCCTTGAGTGCAGATCGCAGTTCCTCAACTGTACGCTGTAGACAGCGCTAAGCAAAAGATCTCGTAGTAGCGTACAGTACAGAGGTACCTCTGAGAGGACCGGAAGGAGGACGGGTTAGACAAAAAAGGCAAGAAAAGGGCCCCCCTTCTTCACAGTACAACCGGGGATAGCAACTACAGTACAGCACAGGAAGCGTAGGCATCATGTCTGTCTGTCTTGTCAGCGAGGGAGGAGGAGAAGGAAGCGGTGAGTGAGTGGTTGCGCCCCTCTTTCGCCAACTCAGGGGGTTTCTTGTTCTCCTTGTTTCTTATTCTCGTGCATGGGACCCCTTCTCTCCTACATAATGCTCCCCCCTTGTCTCCTCTCGTTCAGAGGAAGGGGAATCGGGGGAAGAAGGCTCTTCCTCCTCCTTTTCCCTCGTGTACCTATTCTGTAGGGAGGGAGGGAAGAACGGGGTTAAGAAGAAGGGGATTATGGAGCCAGAAGGGGAGGAGAGAGATGGAGGACGGAGGGATTGAGGAAGGGAGAGAAAGGGATTGCAGGGCGGCGGATGGAAGGAGGAAGGGAAGAGAAGGAGGCAAAATGCGAAAGGGGAGCTTCTTATTACGGAACATCACTCCCAGTCTTCCGTCCTACATAGGCATGAGCGCACATTGTCCATGCTTAATGAAGTAGGGGGTAAGTTGGGTAGACTTTACGAACCCCTTACCCCTTCTTCTTCCTCCAAGCCGCAGCCGCGGGGGGAATTGGCGGGAAGTAATCTTCCTTAAACTCCCCCTTCTTCTTCCTCCTCCCTATTTCTCCCGTGGTTTCTTCCTCGTCGTCGTACTCATACCGTACATCGCGACGGAACAGGGAAGGAAGACCAAAAGGCAAAAAAATTCTCTGGAGCTTTCCCTCCTCCCTTTTACCCATTTTTTTTTTCTTCTTCCTTTCTCCATCATATCGTAAAACGGCGGCGGTGGCAAGAGATAAAATTTTGACGAGGGCCGCGCCCGCCGAATAAGTTTCCCCCCTCGGAGGAAAAAAGCGGGGGAGGAAAAAAAGAGGAAGAAGCGGTAATAATCCCTTTCGGCCATGCCCCCCTCTCCCTTCCTCTTCCACAAAAATAGGACTACTGTGGTGGGGACTCAGAGACAAGAGAGCCCTCCCCATCCCGCCGGCACATAGCCCGCATTTCCCCGCAAACTCGATAAAGTTTGTAATTTGTGGGCGGGGGAATTCGCCGAACGCTATAGTACAGTAAAGCGAAAAGATAAAGACGACAAAGACGTCCTCTTCTTTTTTTCTCCAACTCAAATTTCAAGACATGACAGTCTCGAGGGGCGTTTCCCGTTTTGACATTTCGCCCCCCTCACAGCACACTTTTTTGTACAACAACGGACTCCCCGCTTTCTCCGGCTGAAAAGTGTACACAGGTTTCGACGACTCGGGCCGCGCCTCGTCCCCTCCCCCTGCTTTTTCTCGCAAACACACAAACCCCCTTCCCTGCCTCCCTCACTATTGTGCTGTACAAACAAGCCCGTCGGTCGGTTCGTTCGGCATCGGCGCCTCTGTTGTCCGTTATCAAACTTTTTCTCTCCTCCATCTGCATGTGCTCCTTTCGAGGCGGGGGCATTCGAAAGCCCCCGCTAATTTCGAAGCGATCGATTGACTTTACTTCCCACAAACAAAAAATGAAAGAGTTTTTTTTAAAAAATATTGCGAAAACCTGGGACGTGCCGCTCCCCGCCTGCGACGATGGTGTGCCATCCGAGGACGGGCACCATCCACATGGAGGCGCCGGTCCACGCCAGGGCGATCATCACCAGCGCGCGCTTCTTGGTGCGGCGGCGGAGATACCTGCGGAGGAAAAAACAAAGGATGGTAACGAGTGAGGTAAAACACTTCCACGAAGAAGATATGATGGAATCTTTTGATCAGGATTCCGCTTGCGAAGATCAAAGGCGGTTTTCCCCGCCTCGCGCGCATACTACGTCAGAAAAATGTACCCGTCGAATATGTACTTTTCGAAGGCTTCTATATCATGATTCATGAATCGTCTTCTTCTTTTGCTCACCTGAGCGGCGAAGTGATGGACCAATACCTGTCCAGGGAGAGGATGAAGAGGTTGAAGATGGAGGCGGTGGAAGCCGTGTAGTCAACAGAGAGCCAGAATTGGCACACAGCAAGGCCGAATGGCCAGTCGCCTGCGAAAAAAAAAAGAAAAAAACGTTTCTGCACCACATTTTTTGTCACCATTTGCGGTCAGCATAAACAAAAGAAACATGGGGGGGATAATTGCCATGAAGTGCTCTTTGACATGATTAAATCACTGAGGGGGAGGGAAAGACTGGGAGGGAAACGGCACCACAGTGCATGCTTTCTGGTTTGAGCCCCGCAGGAAAGTTTTGACTAAAAGAAATGAGGTTGCTCCCCCTCCCCCTTCTTACTCTCATGGGGCCTCTTTTCCTCCATTAGCATGACCCTGCCTCATCAAGGGAACGAGACGAGAAGGGCGGAGGTAGGGGTAAAGGGGAAAGGAGGGGAGGGGATACGCATAGCTGAGCCCTTCCTGCTCCTCTCTCTTCAAGCATCGCCCGGCAGGAAATAACACGCGAAAACTTTCCCCTCGCTCCCGCCGCTTTTCCTTCCTCCTTTTCCCGTGCAACTTTCCTTGCAAAAAAGTGAAGAAAAGAATCTTTCGCTGCTAACTTAAGGGCTTGAAAGGCAAGGCAGGAAGGCAGACTCTTCTTCCCAGGAAGGGGAAAAGGAGGAAGGGAGGAGGCTGGGGATGGGATCCTTTGTTTCCCGTAAAAGCGCAAAATCCGTCCATCTTCGTCGTCGTCCGTTCGCAACTATGCACGCAGGCGCAGAAAAGGAGAGAGGCTCCTTCTGCCGCCGTCAATTCTCCAGGCAACCTTCCTTTTCCCTCCGGTTCGGTCACTTTTTTTTTGCCCTGAGTGCCCTCTTTAAAAAAAGTTCCTCGCGTAGTGTTGGGCAGGCGGCCTTCAGCGTGTGTGCATGAATACCCCGCTGGGGAAAAGGCATCCCGGGGGAGGGGGAAGGAAAGAGGGGACTCTGAACTGAATGCCCAAAGCGAGCGCCCCCTTTCCTCCAAACACGAGTTTTCTCCCTCCATGGAGACAGCAACTGGGGAGACTTGGAAGGTGCCCAAAAAAGAGAAAGAAATTTTGGGAGCAAACAAAAAAATCTCCGCTCCCATAAATTAAGTAAGAGAGTGACGTCATTTGAGGGTTTCTTCCTTTACTTTTCGTACCTTCAAAAGCAGAGGGAGTGGCTGGACAACGAAACGAGAGGGAAAGGGGAGTGAGTGAGTTATGGAGAGGGAAATTTGTCTCTCTGCCCGATGCGGGGCTACGGGCCGCGGTCTTGGTCGTCATCTTTTTTGTCCGGGGAGCGACGGCGGTGGCAATCTCTCGATCCAATGGCGAAGAAGGAGGAGGAGGAAGAAAAGCGTCCTCCCTCGATCTTGGTACACATTGTGGAAGGAAGGATGTGATGTCCGAGAGAGATAGAGGGGCCCGCCGGGAAAAAAGGGAGGGAGGGGAGGGAGGCCGAGGGTCTTTTTGCGACTACTTAGAGGGGTTGGATGTGGGGGGGGATTTCAAGTCCATTTCGGACGGGATAAGGGAAGAAAGAGAGAGCGCAAAATGGCAGCGAGCGAAGTGAAGGTTTGCTCTGCTCATCCGGAAAAAAGGCGCCGGGAGGAGAAACCCTAAGCATCTAAGCCCCACCATAATCCCGAAGAGATACAAGGGGGTGTTGGTGTGCAATCCGCATCGTACTGCACGTACCTGTGAGGGCGTAGGCCGAGCTGATGGGCATGACGATGCATCCCACCGTGAGGTCCGCCAGGGCCAGGCTCATGATGAACATGTTGGACACCTGGAACGAAAAGTCGGAGAAGACGAAAGTTCTTTATTAGATTTTTCTTTTGCACCTCAGGGTACAATGTTCATATGTCAGAAGGGGGGGGCGAGGAGATCGTACGGAGTAATGCCTGGCGTGCGTGTCTCTGTCGTCTTCAATTGCCCACCTCTTCACTTTGTCACGATCGATAACGGAGAAGGAGGAGGAGCAGAAAAAGTGGAGGAGGAGAAGTGGATTTCGCGGAAATTCCCCCCTCTGAGCTCTCGTGTGCGCCGCGTATAATATCGGAGACGACGACGATATTCAACCTTCTCCCCTCGCCCCGCGCGAGTCTTGCACGCCTGAATAAGCTTGGTTGGCACTGTCGGCGGAGGAGGAGAGGGACCTCCTTTTTTCCTGGGCGAACCCACAATTTATCCGGCCTCCCCCTCTTCCCTACTCCGATCGGGCAAAGGTGGTTGAGGAAGAGAAGGAAGCGGAGGGGGCTTTGGCTCTCCGAGGAAAAAGGGTGGCGGAGAAAGAAGAAGAAGGGTCCCCTCGGGCAAAAGAGTCTTTCTTTCTACGCCCTTCCGTCCGGCGTTCGCGTTCGGGAGTTGGTTGCACTTGGCGCAATTCCAAGAATCTGCGCTGAATTTTCTCCCCCTCCCAGCGAAAAATAGAGGGAGGGGGTAAATAAGGGAGCTTTTTTGGATTGCTTCCCCCGCTCCTCGACCCTCGCCAAGCAAGTAGACACAAATTGCCCTTGATGGGGCTCCTTTTTCATTGCGCAAAAAAGGGCCCCCGTCTTTTTTTCGATCATGACAGCAAGCATATGACACAAAGGGAATCTTACATTGTACACGAGCTTCGCCGTCGACGATTGCGAAATGATCCCTCTTACTCCGCCCCCCTGCTTTGTATCAATTATGCAGTCTCCTCATGACTTCTTGGAGGGACTTGAATTGGACAGGCGGAGGTCGTCGGTTGGGGGCAAAGACAAAGTGGATTTTCCACACCTCCCCCGGGACGAGGAAGGGGGACCTTTGCATCGCTTTCTACGCCAGAGACGCGCATCGAATTTTCCGCCTGTCTGTCAACCGCAAGGGGGTCGCTCTCTTGCTTGGCAAAAGGTGGCAGGCGGCGGTCGGTCGCGGAGGGGTGACACCTCGTTTGCAAAAAGATGCCCTCTCTACCCCTTGATGCTCTACCAACAAGCACGAGGAAGCAGAAAGAACAAAAGTGGTACAAATGCGTTAGAGGGAAAATTGTTGCTCTTGAGGCGGAGCTTGTCACTTTGACTGGAAGCTGGTTTGGAAGGGAGAGGAAAAGAATTTAATCGGGGGGAATTGTACAGCAGCGCCATGGCCTTGGCAAAAAAAGTCGCTCGTTGGGGGGTGGGGTGGGGTCGAAAGACGTGGGCGAAACGAAATTGGGGGAGGAGCAAATTGACTCTAGCCAGCCAATGTAGTAAGGGCGAGCAGACGGGCATGGCGGCGATTACGCCCTTGCAATATCCTTCGGAGCACATTGTTGGAATGAAATTCAACGACACCGCCAGAGTGGCCCCGTCATTTTCTTTTTGGGATCTTTTCCTCGCTCCGATTTTTTTATCGCCCACGGTCATTAGCTGAGTCATCATCATATGAAGACGGAGAGCAGATTCGAGGAAGAGGGACTGTCTCTGTGCGAAAAGAGCGGGCCCCTCGCTCCCTTGGGAGAGAGGGAGGAAAGGCGTGCCGACTAATGACTTCGCCTTCATTCAGCAAAAAAAAAGTTGGCTTCGAACCAGAATTTTTCTTTCGGACGGAGATAGAGAATAGCGGAGGGGTGCAGAAAAAAACGATTTCGCCAAGGAAACTTGTATTGCAAGTATGGAAATCCTTTGATGGTATAATAGTAAGCGGTGAAATTCACACTCAAGTGTGGTCATTAGCATGATGAAGTTATCGGGGAGGACAAAAAAGGATGAAACTAGCACAAATTATCGCAAGGCGGAGCAGCAGAATTACAGGAGGAAGAGGAGGTAGCTGGTGCATCCCTAATCCACGTTTCTACGTACAGTAGGTACAGGACTCCCCCCAATACTAGTGGATGAGCTGTACTGTTGGCAAGTGAGAAACCTGAAAGCGAAAGGAGGCTATCGAAATCCTCCTCTCCTTCCCTTTCCCGCTTTTTTCTTGCAAAAAATGGGAACGATGAGGGCAAAAGGGGAAAGAAAGGAAAGAAAGGAAAGAAAGGAAAGAAAGGAAAGAAAGGAGTAGAGGAGTGAAGAAAGAGACTGAAACTCAACGGAGCAGCACTCCTGCCCCTATATGTTACGACGTTAGGCAACGGGTGGGAAAAAGGGCATAGGAGGAGGAGGAGGAAGAAAAAAACGAAGGAGGCATTTGTCAAAAGTTTCGTCTGTGCGCCTTCTCTCCCGAGATCTTGCTACTCTTTCAAGGGAGGGAGGAGAGAAAAGAGAATAATGGCAGCCTCTTCCTTCTTCCTCTCTCCTCCTCCTGCCGAACTCCAACCCATATCCATTTGTCGAGAGCAGCAAGCGAGAAAAACACACGAGGAAAGAAAGAAAAGAAAGTGAAAGGCGGGAAGGGGGGGGGGACAAACCGAAAAGGCAAAAAAAAGAAACCTTACCGACCGTGATATGTGCTCACCAACCCCAAAAAAGCCTCCTTTACGTAGCCATATCAGAGACCTTTCGCTACCTGATTCGAACAGATACAGTATGTTGGATGCAACGAGGTTCTCCCCCCCTCTCTATCCTCCTCCTCTCGATGGAATCGGAGGAGAGGCTGCTGGATGGCAGAGTTGGGGAAAGGGCCTTTTTACAACCGCCCGGGCAAAAAATAAATTCTGAACAGACCTCGCCGCCCGATCTGTGTCGAAGCCTCCACTAACCAACGAGATTGTATCCATCGCACATTTCATCCCCATTTTCCGAAGTGGGAAAGGCGCGTGCGCGACTGGAATTTGCGAAAAAAAAAATTGAACAAGAGGGAGAAAGAGCTTTTAGCTTTCCTTCCCTCCATTTTTGCTCCTCCCGGCCTGCCTTTTAACGTAACGTCGTTTCGTTTGGCGACAAAAAGTTTAAGGGCTCCATGTTTTCCGAGAGGAGGCCTTTGGGAATAAAAGTATCGCACCGTTGTACAAAAGAACGAAAGGGGAGGAGGAAGGAATTCTGAGCAGCTTGCTTTATTCAGTACTGCTATACGTGGGTGCCCACTAGCCGGGCTCGGCCCACTTCCGGTTTAGGACGCATAATTAAAGGACAGTGGCCCAGTGTGCAGAGGGAAAAACCCGAATTTTTTTGGGTTGTGCTCTCCTCCTCCCGGGATCCCACTTTTGCAGAGCGCACCCTACCCCTACCCCCCCCGCCTTGTGATAAGGTTTGCCTGAGGGGGAGGAGCGGAGGGAGGAGCGGACGGGAGGCGGGGAAAGTTTAAATTAATCATACCTCCACCATTCGGCGCAACCGCCAGCGACTTTTGCTGGATGGAGAGGAGCACAAATGGATAGGGGGTGAATGAGATGATGACAGGCGCTTATCCTTCATCCCCCCGAGGCATACCATATCTCTCTTTCAGGTTTTTAAACAAAAAAAATCTAGATCATGGCTCTATCAGTTATGTGATGAACTTTCCTTGGATGAACGTACACGGCGTAGGAGGAGCGGAAAGCTTTCTACACTTCGCGTGTGCGCGAGACATCCACCGGCTTGTAAAATGTAAAAGTTATAGTTACGTCAGGTGGGAAATGGCACGAATAACTTTTTGCGTGACCATCATCGTAGACGGATTTATCTCGTCTTCTCACCGTCTGTAGTCTCTTCTCGGTCCTGATGGCGTGCAGCACCATGGCGTTGCCAACGAAGGTGAGGAAACTGAGTGAGTAGAGCCCGACGCCGGTGGCCACCAGGGAGACGGATGGGGGAGAGGCGCCGTCGGCTGCAGTGGTGTCGTTCGAGGAGGAGGAAGAGGAGGAGCTGCCGTTGAGGGGAAATTCCGGTTGGAGCTCCATCGATCGCGCCTCCTCTCTGCCGGGCGAGAGCGAAGAAGTCTTTTCCCAGCTACCCTTCCCCTTTCCCCCGCTGGCCTAGAAAAAGAAAAGCGCGCTAGCTCCTCCCTCCTTCGTCGCCCTATCACATCATCTTCTTCCCCTTCACTTGTCGCCGCCGCCGCCTCAGCCGTGTTTCCCCGATCAGAGGGGCCTTAATTGCGTTTCCCTTCTTCTCTGACATCTCCATTTCTTTCCTCTTCTGTACTTCCCCTTTCCTTCCCCGGCCACTCTTGTGTCCTTTCTTCCCTTTGGCGGCCCTTGATAGACCCCTGTGCGCTTCGATGCCTCCTTTTTCCTGCGAGCGATGCCCGTTTTCTATTCGGGGGAGAGAGCAGGAGGGCTATTTTCTCGCCGGAGGCATCCCCCTCCCTCCCTCCCTCCCCCGAGAGTAGATTGACTTGACCACGGGCGTTGGCGGAGGCAGGATAAATAGGGGGGAGGGGACACCGGCGACGGCACGACGCACGTGAGGCGGGAGAAAAATTCCGAAAGTAGGAGGGAGGCAATGAATTGTCTGAAAAGGTTTCCTCCTTCATGAATCCCCCCGCGAGAGATCGTGTAGTAGCTTCCTCCGCTGCGTTTTTCTAAACTCTCGAGGGGCAGCTCCTGCTTAGTGTGCGGAAGCAGTATGAGACTGTTGGTGGGTTTATCTCTGTCCAGCATGCACTTAGTCACTTCGGGGCCGCGATCACTCATTCGGGAGAAAGAAAGGCGTACACACTGTTCTTCCCCTAGGGAGACATTTCTTTTACGCCTCCCCCGGGGTGCTCAATCTCTTCGGTTGTGGTAATCCGGTTAGCAACACAAAAGTGCCGTTCCGCTAATTCAATGACCAAAGTGCCACGCTACGCAGGCAATGTTTTGCTTTTCTGCGGCTCTCCCTCCGGAGTCTCTTCTTCCCCTTCTCCCTGTGGATGGCCTCCTTTCACCGTCGTTCTCCCGCGCGGACTAGTGCCTTTCGCGGAAAGACGATCGGGAGAGGAGGAAGAAGGAAATCGGCGGGCGGGCGGACGGACGAGGGAGAAAAGGCCCTTCCGCTCTGGCGAGACGCGACGAAGGAGAACAGAGCAAGAGAAAGGGGAATGGGGAAGTGACACTTATTTCGCCGCGTGTAATGATGCTGCAAAAAAAGCACTTGGATTGGCTTTTTTTGCCTTGGCGGGATTGACCTCAGTGCGAGGCAGGGGGAACGGTAAGAGGGTCTGGGATCGAATGCAAAAAGGCCGACAACAAAAGTGAGTGGAGATCAAAAAACAAAACTGTGACAAGATCGACACTTTCATTGTCTATCTCTGTTCAGTTTTGCCAAGTGTGCAAAGTTGCAAAAAACTGAAACTGAATAAAGGTCGACACTTCCCAATTTCAGTACTGAAAAATTTTATCACCTATTTTTTTTTTTTAAATCTGCATTCAGAATTCCTCAGTCGGTCTTCATTGCATTCGATCCCAAGACTCCGTCCCGGGGGAACAGCATAAGGGAAAAAAAGCTCGTACGTCCAGCAAGCATGTTTAAGTAGAAAATTGTCCGCCTCATTAAATTCTCGAAATGAACAAATTTGAAGGGGTTATCCGTGCAACGCTCCCTGTAGGCCAAGCTATTTTCTCCCGTACTACGTATGTCTTCATGTTACATACGATAGATCCTTATTTTCCGCATCTGGACAGCATCATTCTTTTTCCCAGGGGTCAAGCCCGCTTGACGAAGCTGTACAGGCCCCGCCAGCGAAACTCCAAG
>JAAUYB010130806.1_pt1 | contig 17943 bp, 18 predicted proteins | sample 7278071 | NCBI WGS metagenome assembly JAAUYB01 (sample SAMN14350121, study PRJNA611818) | marine sediment metagenome | isolation source: surface marine sediment (1.8m) | place: French Polynesia: Moorea | collected 2018-08
ATCGAGGTCGGTGTCGCCCTCCAGGCTGGGGCTGAGGACGAGGTCGCTGCCGTCGCTGGTCAGGTGGCAGATGCAGGAGGAGGAGGAGGAGAGGGGGGAAGGTAGGGAGGGAATAAAAAAAAATTTTGGGGAGAAAAGACTTTTAACTTTTAACATATAAGGAGATACGTTTTTGACCGTGGCACTGGAGTCTTGAAAAGTATTTGCAGGACTTGCAAATGCCCCGAAGATTAGGAGGAGTTGACAAAAAAAAAAACCGAAATGTCTTTTAACGTCATCCCGCCCATATTTTCCCTCGCAAAAGGGGGAAAAAGTATAAGGATTTGCACAAGACCGCAAAAGTCATCAAATTCGCACTTTTACGCACACATACAAAAAGGGAAGAAGAAGAGGGGAGAAAATCGTGCTTATACAGAAGAAAAGGAGGAGGAGGAAGTGGAGGGGGGGGGAAGATTCGACTCGGAAGGATTTTTTCCTTTTTCCCTCCTATTTTTCACAGACTTGCATTTGGGAAAAAAGGAAGGAAGGTGGGAGCAAACAAAAAAAACATGTTTTTTCTTCCCTTTTTCTTCTTGGGAAGATGCAAGCAGTCTGCGAATGCGATTTCTTCCATTTTCTTCTTCTCCCATTCCCGAACTGAGAAAAAAAAGGAAATGAAAAAAATCCTTCTTTCCTTATATCTCCCCCCCCGCTGTGTGAGATGAAACGACCCCCCACACCTCAAGAGGGAGAGAAAAAAGAAAATTTGGGGTGGTTCTAGGGCTCACCATAGATGTGCAATTTCCCCACATTTCTATTTAAAAAATAACCGTATTCCGTTTGAATTTCGTAAAAAAGCTTCTCTGATTGGAAGCCATAGGAGTGCTGAAGGGAGCAGCGGCAGAGGCGTATAAAAACGATCCTTCCTCTGCGTAAGAAGGGAGGGAAAAGCGTACAATATGGGAAACAAAGGGTTCCTATTTCCCACATAATATTTTAAATTTTTTTAACGAATTATTTTTTCAAATTAAAGTTCCAGAAAAAAAGAGTGGCCTTGTTAGCATTTGAAAGCTAGGAATGTTAATCGCTGCTTGTGTTTCGTTTTTTTGTGCCTATACGATTATTGGGCGGACACACACACAAGCATTCCCCCCCTCATATACTTGCGAACAGAAAAAAAAATATCCGACTGACACATGCACACATGCACACACACACTCCAGTTTCCCACATGTGCTTTGGCAGAGCTGCCGAAGGGGGAAAAAATCCTCCCCCTCTCTTCTCTCTCTCTCTCTCTCTCTCTCTCTCTCTCTCTCTCTCTCTCTCTCTCTCTCTCTCTCTCTCGAGGAGACGTGCATATATTACGTGTAAAATGTTAGGCAACTGGTGGCCGCATTCGCTACTTTTGTTCCCTAACAAGTAGTCATTACGTTTCGTTTAATAAAACCATGTTTCGTTGCTTGCAATAAACATACGGGGAATAGCACATGAAAATACTATACGTGTGCTTTTATTTATTACAGGCCTTCGACATCACTTCATGCCCACATCACACATCTTGTCCTACCAGCTAATCCAACAAGACGCATTGAGGCATAATTCCAGGGCTACAGCTACCTCCTAACATGTGCCGACCTCTGGAGATATAATAAATACAATATCAGTTTTGCTTAGAAGTTATGATTCCAACGCCCTCTAGTGCCTAATGGGCAAAGTAGGGCTTCTGTGTTCTTATTGGGTAACTTTCTAACACCAAAAGCTTTCTACACGGAGCTTTCTTTTTGTGAGTAGCAGCTGCGGGATCGATCCTGTGATCCTGTGCGCTGTGTGGGCTTAAATCTAAGGCAACTCTAGAAAAAGCTTATTTAAATTCTAGGTAACGAAGTGTCCAACAGTTATTTAAGTGAATTTTTTTGTCTAATCGTTTTTCTTTTTCTCACCCTCAGGCGGCACAAGACATGATTCTATTTTCTCCGAATGCGTCGTCAATCACCTTACTAATACAAAGGTATCGAGCGTGTCAAAAACATATTAATATTATGTAATTTAATTTGTTCTCATTAGGTCTGATTTTGTGTACAAGACACACCACTTTTTTTCAGGTTTTTACAGGTATTTATGAGAAAAACTCTCTTTGCCTTCTACAAACAGAAACGCACGAGTACATGCCCAAGGGAAGATTGAAAATACACGTCGGTTTCCTGTCTTATCTTTATTCGCATCGAATTATGAAAAGGACTAGCTGGTTGCGGGCTGCTTCGCACCCGTTGGAGACTAACTCTTTGACTGGCCTCGCTGCGCTCGGCCCATTAAAAAAGTATTAAAATTGTCACAAAAGGTACCGCAAAAGGATCGCGCCCTGGGGATGTAAAGAAACAAACAGACAGACAGACAGACAAGCCTCATATATAGATGTGTTGGTAATTAATTTCGCTAAAAAATAATCAATTTTAAAATTTTAGAAGGGCATGAAGCTTAGGCTAGGAGGCTAGGAGGAATGCTTACAAAAACACGAAATAGCTAGAAGAAAAGAAGGCACCTGGTGCCTATGCACTTAAAGGAGAAACCATCATGCACTTAAAGGAGAAAACCAAATTTTGAATTAATAACAGTATTTATATGCATAAAAAGAATTCGCGGCTTTAAGCCGCATAAGATTAAATGTTGATGTTAAAGCGGTCCTATGCGGTCTCATACTATCCGGCCAGTCCGCGGATGGAGGGGATAAACAAACAAGTCAGACAAAAGGGGTGATGGGAAGCTTTTCCTTAGCTAAATTTTTTGTACTTTCCTATCTGACCGTAGCAGGCCGTTATAGGCGATCAAAATAAAAAACCAGGGTGTGAAAGGTGAAAGTGGCTAAAAAATTTTTTGCCCTCATTTATGCTCTTAGAAGTTTCTCTGCTAAGCAGCTTATAGCTAATTATGCAACGCTAAAGTAGAGAAGCACTTTTTTCACTCCTCGAAAGTACCTACTTGGAGCAACACGAAATAAAACCTTTTGACGTTTCCTTCACACTTTATTCTCCAATTGAAAAAAATACTGGGCGAATTATGCCATCATCATGAGGGAAAATAAAAGTACGTATACAAGCATTGTATGGTAAATCAGAGAGGGGAGACGCATCTACCAATACATATTTAAGGTCAGTTTTTTTTGTGTTTTTATATATAAAGTCAAAACATTCCTTTAAAAAGTTCGGTTTGCCCGGAGTCATGTGTCGACTAAGAACTTGTAATTGATTGTGATCTACCTTATCATGAAAAATTACCTTTTCACTACAATTCCTCAGCAACGTTAGCCTATGTTTTGCCGGCAAGAAGATACTTTGAGTAGTAATAACTACTGAAATACTGCTATGATGGGAGGTACTTGTAATTAGTTCTAATATATGTTTACTGTTAAATGCCTGCGTCATAAGATCATCCATTATCAATAATTTATGAATGGAAGGACCTGCACTTAAATTTAAATTATCAATATCTGGTAAGCCTTCAACAATTTCTGCAAAATCACAAATATCTTTGATTTTCTGAATGAAGTGTTGGTGTAAATGAATTGAATTTTCAGGAAGACAATAAATTACCCTTTCAAAGTCTACGGAGTAAACCTTTTGACGAAAATGTATAAGCTTTAAACAAAATTGACTCTTGCCGCTAAGGGAGGGCCCTGAAACTACCATACGAGACGGGCATTGAATTTTTGTAAAATTTTTGGAAACTGAAACCTCTTGTACCGTTCTAAGAGAATTTAATATTAAATTTGACCCTAAACTGGGCTCTGGAGTCGCCTGCGTCATTTTTGAATATTTTGCAAAAAACTTTTTACAATTTCTTCATTTTGCGTCGTGTTCGTTGTAAAACACTCTTCTAAAAGCTCTTGTAAACTTAAATCTTCGTTGAAATACCGTTGAATTGCAAAAAAGACACAGAACTCACCACAACTTGTACTTTTTTCTCCCTGCACGGCTGTTTCATTAAAGTCACAATAGCCTTTTATATTTTTTAAAATATGTCGAATGTACAAGTGATTGCTGCCAAGACTGTCAAAAATCTCGTAATGTGACTGTTCTCTGTGACATAAGAAGAACCAGTGGAGGCCTTCGCCCTCTGAAACACTAAAACACATTAATTAACAAGCAAAAAATATCCCGGTGCCACTAAAATTTCTTACTCTGTATTCACGATGGTAAAATGATCCTCTTTTAAAGAAACAATAGCATCACTTGTTGAAATTCCAGCAAAATATTTGTATAATTGAGGAATGTACTCGAGAAATGCCTCAATTTCACTTCCTTTCATCTCTTTTTCGAGAAATTACGGTATTCCAAGAAAGTACCAGTTAACTACTTTTTTTGGCGCTTTGTCACTGAATGATGCACTAGGTGGAAGAGTTATACTGCTGAGAACGCCCGGAAGGGGACTCTCGAGTTCATTTTCACTTTCTTTTGTCGCAATTAAGCCAGAAAGATTGTTTTGTCCAGTACCTGACTGATTTCCAGCCACTTTTTCAAGGCGTATAAGTTTTTGTTCCAGTTCTCTCACTTTTAACAAGAGCAGCTCACTTTTTCGTTTCGCATCAAGCAAGCGCTGGTACTCCCCATATTCTAAAAATACGTGTTTCGATATTTCGGACATCTTAAGCCTCAAAAAACAAGTCATAGAAAAGGAAACGGTAAAGAGAGGCAAACTGTAGGATAAATTTTCGTTGACTTTTTAAACTGCCTCTTTTTCTGAGAAATTTCATTCGATTCTTCAGGTTTCGTAGATTGTTTTTTCTTTTACTTCGCACTAGGTGATTGTAGTTCTCTCTTGAAATGGGGATATGACCGACAGCAATACAAAACAAAACTCGAAGAACAACCCACACCTGGCTTTTAGATGCGTTTTTTATCGTTAACCTATTTTTTCTTCCACTTTTTTGTCTGTACAGTTTGTAGAGGAATTCATGTTCTTTCCGCATTAGCTCTTGAAGCTTAGAATGACTCGGCCTCGGCATTATCTTAGCCTTTTAAAGACAACTAGTAAAAAGACATTTGAGCCGGTGGTGAACTTGTCCGTATCGACTGTTTTGAAGCTTATTATCAACTCTTTTTCTGCGTTATTAACATTATAATAATCACGGTTTTTAAACCCAATAGTAGTAGAACTTCCATGGTTCCCACCGTGACGTACAACACTGAGACAAGCCGGTACCGTAATGACTTCTCCTCTTTCATTTATATCTTGGGTCAGGACATAATTTGAGGTTATTTTAAGGATCACTCGTGGAATTCGGCTTGGATGTTGTTCTGCTGAGTCATATATAAATGAGACATTGCTTAAGCCAATTTGCCATTCACCTTCTCGAATATTCAATACTGATGGTACTGGGTAAGTGAGAGTTTTTCCTACATTACCTTTTAGCAAAATACTTTTTAACGCCATTTTTATCAAGGCTTGGCCTTGTAACTTTGTTCGTGTCTCTATCTGCTTTCTTTTCTACATTGTCAAGAAGAAAGCTAGGAAACTTTGGCAGCAGGGCGTTATACCACTAATGCTGGTTGCATAAAGGTGCTATACTGAGGAAAAGAAAGCTCTCTTTTGAAATAGAAGGAATGAAACTAATAGAAAGCTCCGCTCCTCTTAGAGCACTTGCCATATTACAACAAAAAGTCGCGGATAAAGGGGAAGTGGTCGACTGAAATTATTGTACGATGGATCCTGCAGATTCAGGCCGTCTACGAACTAAAGCCGAAATTAGTCAGCATTTGAGAAATATTTTACTTCAACGCCACAATACGCGTAAACGTACTGCTTCTGAAGATAACCAGAATAACTCTGCCACACCTGTCAAACGACATAAAAGCAAAGAAGACGAAAATGAAGATAAAGAACGGTATGGCGCTGGTGACTCTTCTCCTACCGCAAGAAGCCCAATTACTACTCCCGGTCTCTCTGAAGAAGAAAATGAAGTCGAGAGCGAAGATGATGCTAGCGATAGAAATGAAAACGAAACTGAGGCACATGCTCATCCTATATATACAAAAGGTACAAAAGTGTTTGAAAATGATTTATATAAAGTTTTTGTTAAAGCTGTAGCACATAAGAGACGAACAAGATATAGCTTAAGTGACCATTTATTTACTATGTGGGTTAAACCCAAATCAACAAATATTCCGTTAATTTTTGATTTAGAGTTTGCTTTAGAAAAGGCATTGACCTACGTTCTTGATCGGTTGAAAACGGTGTATGACTCACGACAAAATCAAAATCAAATTTACATTACTGTTGCTGAAAAAAATATTTTACACGGATTAAATTCTGGAAATTATTCGCTCCATACTCCGTCTTCAAAAATAGTTCGCTGGGTTTTAAGTATGCTTTATAATTATCTAAAATCTGAGCAAACCTTACGTTTGAATGACAGTTTTAAAATACAAATAAAAGTGTTAAGTCATCGCCATGTAAAAGACCTAGAACAAAGAAGAACAAATTTTAGAAGACATATATATCATTAGCAAAAAATAAATCCTTTTTACAGGAACGACCCGTCGACGGCGCTGGACTTATTCCTTACCAAGCAAAAATATTTTGAAAAGTAGAGTCCTTAATAAGGCAATAATAGCATTGCTTTTTGCGTACTATCACATCCTAATGATTGAAAAAATTGATTTAGCAACATTTGCTGTTTTGAAACAGTGGAACTCTCGCTCCAAAAATATTCGAAGTGAGGTATCTATCTATATCGACACGCAACTGGCCCCTTTCCTAGAGTATGTTTCCGAACACACACTACCCAATGACGCGGCTGATCTTTTCCGTTGCCTTCTTGATAAAAGGATAAATTTTTGTGATAACTCGGGAACATATAAGTTTTTCGTTCAAATAACTGTTTTCCACGAAAAATCCGGCACATTTCTCTGTTCTATTCCTCAAACGTTTGATGAGTCTCGTTTACAATTATTTTTTCTTGGAAACTTCAACGAGGGTAACTTAGAAATTAGTGACGTTATTATTAATATTCATACCTTTTTCAACAAGTTTGGATATTACTGCTTTTTTTGTCAAAAATGTTACAAAGGCAGAGGGACTCAACATAAGTGCGCACGCAGAGTATCATGCTTCGTATGTAAGCGTCCGTATCTGTCCCCTAATATTTCTCCAACTAATTTTAACTCAACATATTTTTGTCTTTCGTCTCAAACAGCATCAGTTGCAAAAAGATGCGATAAATGCAATCTACGTATTCAATCGGACCAATGTAGGGATAATCATTTTAAAAAGATATGCCGGTTCGGGTGGCTTTGTACCGTTTGCGAAAAATATTCAGTACGATCTCGATTTTTTCCAACTATAGAAAGCATTAGAAATAATCATGTGTGTGGAATTAGGACCTGCCATTTTTGTGGGGAAAGAAAAGGATTAGGGCATCAGTGCCATTTAACAGCTACAAAAGTATCAAATAGCTTAACTAGACTAGGATTTATGGATGTTCAATTTACTGGACGAAGTTCTATTTCTTGCGAGAACTGCTTTTTAAAAAGTAAAAATGGAGAATCAATTAGTTGTGCTTTTTGTAAAGACAACGAAAGAATTAAAGACAATGTGTGCACTATTCTCTATGAAACTAAACGAGAATATTTTGCAAAAAAAGTTTTTGCTAGTTTTTCTTTTTCTTTCCCAAAAGAAAACTCTACTGCCCTACACTTTCCGTATTTGCCTTCTAACTATATTGCCCCAGCATGCGAAAAAAAAACATATTTCAACAAAGTTCGCACTAGTCGTTTGTCTGATTCTGCTTTTAAACCAAAAAATAAAAGTCCTTCAGTTCTTGCTCAAATGCTTAATTTTCTTCTAAAGAACAAAATTAGGCACACAACCTTTTTAGTACACGACAGAGAAAATACAGGTATTTTGAACGAACTTTTGAAGGTCCTTATGAAATTCGGTGTTTTGCCAAATATTGTAGGAACTCCTCACATCCGTCTTCTTGAAATAGTCGACTTAGGATTACGTTTTCTTAATTCTACCGATTACAGCAATCAATCTCATTTCTGTTTTTTCAAAAAATTCCACGAAGCACCAGTCTTTTTCCCGCAAAAGTGGAATAAAGAATCGTTTTATGAGTATGTCGGTTCCTCTCCAACAAAATCCGATATTTTTAATGTGGAGGACACCCAAGCAGTACTTACAGAAAAAGAAAATTTTGTCAACAAAACCATGAGTGATACTTGGTGTTTCAAAAAAGAAATTTTAAATTTTTCAGAGAAAGTAGTCGTTATAATTGCCCGTGCTTTTTTGTCTTTCATAGAAGAAGCATTTCAGTGTCAAGAATTTCTATTTATGCAACTGCAACCAAGTAAGACAGAAAAAGAGTACATTATGCCTTTTAATCCTCCGCTATTTACTCGAGCATCTTATGCCTTTGCCCTTCTCCTTAAATTTTCTTCTATAGAAGAAATTCGCACAGAAAGCGAACCAATTCGAATGTCAAGTTCAAAACAAGAAATTGAGTTTTGCTCATTTCTGCGTTCGCAATTTCCTAATCACACCTTTGTTGATGCTTGGTCGCCATTTGGCCAAAAAAAGTTTTCTGAGTCATTTCCGGACTCTTTTTGTGAAAACAGTAAGACAGCTTATTACTTTAATGGTTGTCTTATACACGGCCATCCAAAAGAAAAATGTTTATTCCAAAGAAAGTCCGCAAATACTCTCAACTATTTTAAAGTACCGCTTGCCGAGGCATATGCGAATCATGAAAAAAAATGTAAACAATTACTACAAAATCATCCAAAAGATATTTTATATACTTATACGATGTGGGAGTGTGAATGGTTCCAGAAAAAAAAAACTGATAAAAAACTTCAGCAGTTTTTACTAAAAATCTATAAAGAACCACCGCTATATCGCCTTGATTCCAAGTTTGCCGTACGCGGTGGAATAAATGAATTGTATGCTTGTCACTTTAGATTAGATAAAGAAGAACAATATTGTTTTAGTTTTGCAGATTTAATAAGTTCTTATCCATTTTCGGCCATGCAAGAGCTTCCATTGGGTGAATACGAGGTGAGTAGAATCGATATTAAAAAAGAGTTTCAAACTTACAGTTTTTTCATTGCAGATACTCACAGATCTCCTCAACCATACTTTTTATGATAAGAGTAAAAGTATTTTTTGCATATCACTTCCCAATAATTCCAAACCAATTGTACTCTATGGGTTACTTTTTGTTCGAGTTCTGGCTCCCCAGATCCAATTTCCTTTCTTAATGTACCGAAGTGGCGAAACAAAACATACATCTTTACCCTTGTGCAAGTTATGCGCAGATGAGCACTACACTGGCAACTGTGAGCATACAAAATGGTAAGGAAGAGGAAAGATTTTTATAGTTGTTTTTTTAAAAAAACAAATTTTCAGGGAACGGTCGTGGTGCGCTATCTATACTACTGAAGAGCTTGCCTATGCTGTTTCATTAGGATATGAAATTTTAGCTTATTATGAATGCCACAACTACAAAAAACAAGGACAACCATTTAAAAAATATATTGAAGCACTAGCCTTTTTAAAAATAAAGGTAAGATGTCAATTAGCATCCGCATTACTCTCGTCATTGGGCGTTGTTCTCTTCCTGCAAGTCCAGTGCCAAGATTCTATGGCAATCGCATCTACCTCGCCCTCCCCTTAACTTTACTTAAATTTTCTATTATAGGCATCTAAACTGCCACATTTTAGCACTGATGACGAGGAAGAAATTCAAATCAACAATGTTAATGAAACTATGGGATTCCAAGACAACCTCAAATTAACAAAAAACGATTTTAAAGAAAATCAAGAGATTCGCGATCATATAAAGATTCTTCTCAATAGTGCGCTTGGAAAATTTAACCAAAAAAGCCATCACATCTCAAATAAGTTTATCACAAACTCTACAGAAATGGAAAAGCTCTTTCAAGAGAGCGGAGAAAATATTTTAGGGTTTAATGACTTAGATGAAAATATTTGTCACGTAGTACTGAAAACAACTGGAGGCGTAAAACAACGTAAAACAAGTCCTACTCTACTAGCTTTTATAACTGCAAAATCTCGAATACTCCTCCATAAAAGCCTTATTCAACTTGTAGAAGCTGGTTTTGTCCCGTACTATTGTGATACTGACAGTATTTTATTTTCAGGCAAGAAAAACAAAACACCTCCTATAAAGTTTGGGTTAGGGTTTGGAACTTTTAAACATGAATTAGGCGAAAGAACGAAAATTCGAGAGTTTACTGGTTACGGTAGAAAAAACTTTTTTATTCGATATGAGGAGAATGATTCCAATGAACAAAAAATATTAGCAAAAATTTGTGGAATGACACTTTCTTCTAAGATAGCCCAAGATGAATTTGCAAAAAAAGCATGGGAGAAAAATCCAAAATTTACGCAAGTTCGTAATATGTTTTTGTCCCCTTTTTCTGCGTCATCCCCTACTATCCACTCAATTACACATAATAATATAAACATCCGATGTGAAAGAAAAATTTGTGAGGATAGCAAGATCCAACAAACTCTCCCATGGGGCTATAATAAAGACTAGAGACTCACTCGAGACGCTTAACAACACTCCGGTTTTTCTTTCGAAATACCACTCTGAGAACGTGTCTTGCAACGCACAACTGGTTTCTCGGACGTTTTACTTTGTTTTGTTGTCATTGTTGCTGTTGTTGTTGTTGATGTTGTTGTTACCGTTGCTATTTTCGTACTCAAACTCTGTGTTCTTGGTTTAGGTGCTGCTGCTTTATTTAAGGATGAAGAACTTTTACTCCTGTTTCTTGTTACGTTTTTACGTGCATTGCTGCTGCTGCCTGCTGCTTCTGCTATTGCTTTTTTGATGGGGGTACGCGTTCACCTCGATTTTCCCTCTTTTTTTCTTTTTCTTTCGGTGAAAGAGGTAGGCGTGAAGCTCTTTTAGTATTTTCGGAATGACGACTGCGAGGAGTAAGAGCTCTTGTGAGACGAGTTGAAAAGGCTGCTGCTGTTGCTGCTGCTGTTAAAGTACTTGCTGCAATAAATTTCCTCCTTTTGATCAGGAGCTCAATTGGACTTGTTTTCTTCCTCTTTCCCTTACTAGACTGTCCTCTCTTTTCTGCTTTCTGTTCCTCATCCTCTTCTTCTCCAGCAAGCTCTATGGTTCCCTCCTCCTCTTCTCCAAGAAGGTCTTCCTCCTCCTCAACATCTGTCTCCTTGTCTTCGTCCTCCTCTTCCTCCCCGCTTTTCTCTTCCTCTTTGTCTTCCTCCTGCTGCTCTTGGACAGTTGGCAGAGGTTGCCTTTTTGATTTTTCACTCTCCTTTGCGACGTAGACTTTTGGTCTTGCACCAAGTGCACGAAATGAGGAGGGTGCGACTGCTGCTGGTGTTGCTCCTCCAGTAGTTGTAGTTGTGGCTGCTGTTGTTCCAGTTGTTGTCCTTGCTGGTTCTGATGCTGTTGTTGCCGCTGTTGTTGGTTCTGATGCTGTTGTTGCCGCTGTTGTTCCTGATGCTGTTGTTGCTGTTGCTGCTGCCCCTGCTCCTCTTGCTGTTGTCACTGCTGTTGTTGATACTGTTGATGCTGTTGATGCTGTTGCTCCTGCTGCTGTTGTCGATGCTATAGCTGCTCTCTTCCCTGCTGTTGCTCCACCTCCTACTCTTGTCGCTGCTTTTTTTCCTGCTCCTCTTGTTGTTGATCCTGCTGCTCTTGTTTCTACTTTTCCTCCTCTTCCTCCTGCTGCTCTTGTCGCTGTTTTTTGTCCTGCTGCTCTTGTTGTTGGTCCGGCTGCTCTTGTTCCTGCTGTTTCTCTTGCTGCTCTTGCTGCTCTTGCTTCTGATGCTCTTGTTGTTGGTCCTGCTGCCGTTGTTCCTGCTGTTCCTCCTGTGGCTGTTGTTGCTGTCGGTCCTCCTGCTGTTGTTGCTCCTTTTCCTCCTCCTATTGTTGTCACTGCTGTTGTCGCCTCTGTTGCTCCTGTTGTTGTCGCCTCTGCTGCTCCTCCTGCTTCTTCAAAGACAGCATCCTCTACGACTTCGTCGAGCAAATGTAAAGTTGGAGTGTTTTGAGAGCTGGAGACAAGACGATATAAATTTGGGTGGGAGAACCTTAAGTCTCCATAATTTGCTAGTGCGCGTAGAACATACATGGAGGACTGTCTTGAAAGAGGAGGTTGAGAAGGTTGAGGTTGTTGCTGTAAGAGGTGCTCACTTGTCCTTCTCTTTTCTTGCCTTTTTTCTTTCGTTTGGTGTGTAAGAGTGAGACTTGACGAACGAGGTCGTGGTGGAGCAAAGCGGCGGGGAAATAGAGGTGGTGTAGTTTTGCCGAGAGGCGCTGTAAACCGTTCTTCCAGGAGATTCAGTCTACCCTCGAGGCTAAACATTTCCTCGGAAGCTCGAGGACTTGTTTCTGTTGTTGTTGTTGCTCCTGCTGCATTTGCACTGGTGTGGACTTTTCCTGTTGCCGTTTCTCCTCCTGCATCTCCCACTCGAAGAGGTTCTCCTACTCCTCCTGGTGCTGTTCCTTCCACCGCTCCTGAACCTGGTTCTTCTCTTGCGACAGTCCTTTCTTCTCCTTCTTCCTCTTCCCGTTCGACAGGTTGCCGTTCGCCAGATTCGCTTGCAGCTTCTTCTTCTTCCGGTTCTTCTCCTCTTTGTTCAGCTTCTTTAGATCCTTCTTTTTCTTCATTTTCTTCCACTCCTTTTCCTCCGACTCCTCTATTCTCCTCTTCATCTTCTTTTCCTCCTCCATTTCCACTGCCGTCTCCCACTCGATCAGGTTCTCCTGCTGCTGGCCCGAGCTCTGGAGTTTTTTCCGCTTCTGGTTGGGGGTTTTCTTCTTCTTCTGGGTCTTCCAGAGCGCTGTGTACCTGAACAGGCCCTGGTAGGAAGTGGAGTTGGCGTCTCTGAGGAGTTTTACATGCGGAAGTAGCAGGAGCAGGTTGCCTGGGAGGTACGACATCAGCGGGAGGTTCCTCTTCGTCTGACCTGCAAGAAATAAAGTGGCAGCACACATGTATAAATAATAATAAACAATAATAATAATAAGAAGAACAACAACAACAACAACAACAATAACAAAAATAAAATAGTAAGGAAATAATTGAGTGTAATCTCACGTTGAGTCTGCTGCGTGATAGCGGTGACGGAGCTCCTCCTCATCGGGCGAATCAAGTTCGTCAATGTCAATATCATCCCCGTCGTTATTCCCACCCTCCTCAACCACAGCTTCGGCTTCGTTGTTTTCTTCCCCATCTGCTCCGCCTTCACCCAGATCAGCAACAGCAGCAGCAGCAGCAGCTCGTGCCCTTTGTCGCCTTGTGCGTCTGCCACTTCGCCAGACCAGGAAGCACACTAGGAGCTGAAAAAATTACGATATAATTTACAATTTCTAATTTTACAGGCAATTGTAAATCCTTACAACTCCGACGCCCAAAAGCGTGATGGTTGTTATGACAACAATGACCCAAGGTGGCGGCTCTCTGTCCTCGTTCTCGTCCTCCGATCTTCCTGCCTCTTGTAAGTTGTTGTTGTTGTGGAAATTCCCTGACCCTCCTACAAACAAAAGAATATCATAAACATATTGTCTAAAAAACAATTAATCTTCCCTTGGGCGGACAATTTATTAACCCTGCTCTTGTCCCAAGAAATTTTTTAGTAAACGCCCTTTTCAAACAATAAAAATTCCCCATACTGTAAGTAGAAATCTTAAAAAATTGCCCTAAAATGCAAAATTACACATATTTGACTCCGGGGCCATTTTCTACCGCCTTCCTGCCGCCAACCAGCCAACCACCGTGCCCAAGTATGCCATTTTGCTCCCGTTTTGGCGTTTTTTGCCCCGTTACTTCTTGCGCCCCTTCATCCCCCTTGTCCAATGTGTAATAATATTTATTGTACCTAACATGCCAAGGCCTGCTCCGACGGCTGCGCTCAACACCGAATGTCCACCTGTTGAATTTTGAAGCACATCTGTTCCGTCCTCGTCTAGACACCTAAAAAAAATTGCTTTGATAAAGTGCGGGAAAAAAAATAATAAAAAAATACATTACGTGTAAACGCGGCAGGGCATTTGGATGCGGGTTTCAATCAAGCGAGGAGGCCAAAAATCAAAGTCCCAGAGTGGACAACGGGATGCATGAACGTTTGCCTAGCTCAAATGCGACGAGCACTGGAATGAGTAAATGAATAAAGGGAATTAGTTTTAAGTTTTAACAAATTAGTAGCACAAAATATTACCGAGCGACGGGCAAAAGTTCCACTTCCCGTGATGAGAATGGAGGGTAAGAGGGAGATGGCCGGCCACACAGATGCGACGGTAGGGCTGCTCCTCCTTCTGCTTTTCTTGTTGTTGTTGGTCGTGGTGCTGGTGCTGCTGTCACTTCCCCGCCTCCTGTAGTTGTGGTTGCTGTTGCCGCTGTTGTTGTAGTAGTTGCTGCTGCTGTTGTAGTTGTTGCTGCTGCTGTTGCTGGTGCTGTTGCTGCTACTGTTGCTGCTGTTGCTGCTGGTGCAGCATCTCCAGCTCTCGAGACGAGCGCAGCAGTAGCAGCAGAGGTTTCTTCGCCTTTTTTTCCACTTTTTCTTTTTGTGGCGACGGCACTTGGCACACATGCGGAAACGAAGTTTCGATTTGGCTTTAGAAGCCACAGCCACACCTTTTGCTTTTGCATTGTTGGGGGATGCCGCAGGAGACTGGTATTTCAGGCGAAAGTTTGAGGTCTGGGTGCGGAAAATGGCCTTCCGCACGTCGAACAACCGCCCCACCATCTTCACCGCTTCCACCGCTTCCACCAAGGAACAGTGTTACGTCACGACAGTTTTCTCCTGATAAATTCTAAACAGTGACCAAAAAATGCATCCATTTTTTTAGCGACATTCTACCTGCAAAATGGAAAATTATTCTACGAATGTAGGGCCATTCTTTTTTAGCGCCCCAAACCAAGCATACAAACTGACGGAAAAAAGAAAGTCAGAAGAAAGCGCATGCGCAAGAGCTTAGGAATAAAAATTTTGCCACAGAGAAAGAAGCTGAACGAGAGTGGCCCTTATCATGGCATCGTCAAAAGAAAAAAATATTCCCGAGCGCCTGAAAGAAAAAATTCGACAGCTTTGGCGTTCGCCTTCTTTTCATGGTGCATTCACAGGGCTTGCCAATTTTCACGTGGCTTTGAAAGATAAAAATATCATGCTGTCGAAGGAGAAACTATTTCACATTATGAGTGAGGACCAGGACTTTATTTTGGAAACAAAAAAACGAAGGAAAAGATTAAATCGCCGGAAAATGATTGTTCATGGCTTTGGTCGCCTCTGGCAGGCAGATCTCGGTGATATGCCGTCAGACGACGGTTACAAAAGCTTTTTATGCTGCGTAGACATTTTCTCAAGAAATATATATTGCCGAGCTTTAAAATCAAAGACAGGAAAAGCCGTCCAACAAAAATTCCGGGAAATTTTTGCCGAAGTCCATTTGAAACCCGAGAAGATTGAGACTGATCGCGGAGTGGAGTTTTTGTCGAACAAAGCTTTTTTTCAGAAAAATAATATTTTTTTTAAGACAAAGACTGGAGCCAATAAAGCAGCGTTTGCTGAACATGCGATCCAGGTAAGATATGTCAAAAGTTCCGTTCTTTTTTTTAAGTTAGATTTTTTCTCTGCAGATGGTCAAGCGCCGGCTATATCGCCTCATGCGTTCCCTTCTTACGACGCATTGGGCAAAATATTTAGGAGCAATCGTAAAAGGACTTAATAATACTCGCAATAGCGCACTTGGAAATTTACGTCCCAGTGACATTCAATCACCCATAGATGATCCAAAGTTAGATGCTGTTGTTGGAGTTCCTGAAGATACCAGCTTTGAAGAACAAATTGAAAATCAAAAAAGATACGACGCTGACCAAAAAAATTTAAAAATCGGAGATCATGTTTATATGGATTGGCCACCTGCAGCACTAGAAAAAAGTTTTGACACACCGGTACGTTTAAAATCATATCATTATTGGTGAAAAGCCGCTAAAATTAAAAAAAAGGTTAATCCGCTTTCATCCGCTTTCCCCCTGCCCATACGGGGGCGAGGGGTGACCGTCAGGGGGGGATCTGGGAATTTTTTCTTCGGGCCTTTTTTCTTGATTTTTGCAAAATTTTCGGCTGCCTGCGGCGGCCGGGGAGGGAACAGTAGTAAATAAAAATTCTGTGACAGGGGGGAGCACTTTTTGGGCGTCCGGGGGGATATTCCCAGCCCGTTCATCCCCCTTGCCCACGTATGTCCCTACCTGCCACCCTGGTGGTAAAAGCCGGTGCCCGCTCTGGCAGACCCACTCTTTCCCCTCCCTGACCTTCCAACCCGCGCCCACCTATCCAAAGAGGTACATCGATGGATAGGGATGCCCAGGAATATACGGAGGGGACGTGCGGGGATTAGGGGGCGGGGGGTGGGCGAGGGGCGGGGGGCGGGGGGGGCGGAGGGGGATAAATCCCTCGCATACCAAAACCGACGACAACCCCCAAAAATTTGAGACGACCCCCAGCCACCCTCCGATCATGCACTTTTTTCTTTTGTTCAATAGAATTACCAGCTCTACAAAATCTCCTTCGTGGATGCTGGAAAGAATCCGGTTCTGTATAAATTAGTGGATCTGAAAGACGACAAAATTCCAGGCCATTATTATGGACAGCAATTAACATTATGTAGGAATCCTGACCCAGGAAAATTTTTTCGTGTCGAAAAAATAGTGGCGAAACGTTGGGTGAAAAGCCAGAAAGAATATTTTGTGAAATACCTCCATTACCCTCGGAAATTCAACCGTTGGGTACTCGCAAAAGATTTGATAAAATAAAGGCATTATGAACTCCGAACTTTATTTAGGACACATGATTTTTATTGAATAAGCTTTCTAAGACTTCTACAAAATTTGAGGAGAGGAATGTTTGTTGTTAAAAAAATTTCAGTATGAAATTGTTCGTATTCATTTCTTCTTTCAAGAGGTCCTGGTACGGCAATTTCAACTATTGCATCTTGAATAGAGAGGTTATTGTCTATACGTTCAAATTTTCTCATGAGAAGAAATTCTTCGCGAGAAGGATTGATGATAAACATACATACGTTTTTGATTGCAGTAACAAAGTGGAGATAAGAAAAGTGGTCAAAATCAATTTTACTCTTTTCTTCTTCGTTTATGTGCCTCACCAAGGAGGAATTCACAACTGTAATGTTTTCCTGCGCACCGATCTCTATCTTCTTAGTCTCAAACTCAATATCATCTGAGTCACCTTCTTGGCAAATTATATTTCTGCCTAAAATTTCGAGCAATTCGCTGAACTCGTTTAGCTTCTGGTAGTCTAAAATAAAAGTGTCATCTTCTAGAAAACGACACATACCGTCGAGGAGCTGAACTTTACCAAAAACCACACTTCCCGGAAAAGCACTCACAAATAAGTGTAATTTGAAAGGAATATTCAGCAATGCGTCTTTGATTAGCAGAGTCATGTTTTCGTTTGTAAATCAAGGAGAAACGATGGCTTGAAGCATAGGTGAGCATGGGCGGCACACTATTGAGCAAGCTTAGTACTGTTACCCCCTCTGCAACTGAATGAGCGCCAAGGCAACTAAAGAGTTGCCGAGCTGACTTTCGAGCTCGGGTGCGGCAAATTTATTCTAGCTGACAATAGGGTTAGGCACGGGTCCGATATTGTCGCTGACGCCGGGTCGTCTTTTGCGAAAACATACATGCCCATGGGGACGGGGGGGAAGGGAGAGGATCCCCCCCACCCATCCCGCAGGAAAACCATTCCCCGCCTAGGCGGCAATTTTCCCAAGCCAGATTATGCCGCCATAGGCAGTCGAAAATTTTTTTTGGGGTTTGACCTCCCCCACCCACCCCTAGGCTGATGTTTTGGGAATCCTGACTCCCGCCGGCATACCGGCCCAAGGGTCCGGAGGTCTGGGGGGGGGGTCCCAAAAATTTTCCAGGGGGGGGTCGGTTTTTCCAG
>JAAUYB010127578.1_pt1 | contig 17915 bp, 15 predicted proteins | sample 7278071 | NCBI WGS metagenome assembly JAAUYB01 (sample SAMN14350121, study PRJNA611818) | marine sediment metagenome | isolation source: surface marine sediment (1.8m) | place: French Polynesia: Moorea | collected 2018-08
CGAGGAGGCCGACGACGCCAACCTGCAAAAGGAGGAGGAAGAGGCTGACGACGCCAACCTGCAAAAGGAGGAGGAAGAGGCCGACAACGCCAACCTACAAAAGGAGGAGGAGGAAAACGAGGAGGCCAACGACGCCAACCTGCAAAAGGAGGAGGAGGAGAACGAGGAGGCCAACGACGCCAACCTGCAAAAGGAGGAGGAAGAGGCTGACGACGCCAACCTCCAAAAGGAGGAGGAGGAGAACGAGGAGGCCGACGACGCCAACCTGCAAAAGGAGAAGGAAGAGGCTGACGACGCCAACTTACAAAAGGAGGAGGACCGGAGGAGAACGAGGAGGCCGACGACGCCAACCTGCAAAAGGAGGAGGAGACCGCCGCCGCCTACAACCTGCAAAAGCAGGAGGAGCCCGCTGTCTACAATGCAACTTCATAATGCGACAATTCCAGTACAACGATCATCATCAGTATGTGGGGCAGCAGCATTGTTATCACCACTCTTGGCAAGTTCAGCAGGACAAGCAGCATGATGGACAGCATATCAAGCCCTTTTTTAGTACTGTAGCTTTTGGTTAACCGCACGGTGCAAGCAGTAAATATTTAAGAACTGAAAAAAAGTATAATTTTTGGATAAAAAGGGCGGGGAAGCGTGGGCGGCACGGGTGGTACGGGCGGCGCGGGCGGGCGCGGGAGGTGCGGGCGCGAATTTCTGCATGTGCGCGGGCGACAGACTTTTAATTACTGTGAAGCGCAAAAATGGCGCACGCGCCGGTGCAACCGTCAAATTTGCGCGACAGGATTTTTTATGTTTTCCCGGTAAGGAAAATTACTAGGAAGCGCAAAAGTGATGCAAAGTCGGCGCAGGGTATATGATTAGCGTCACTTTCGCGCTGGCCCAAAACTGGCGCACCTTATGTTGTTGGGTGAAATGGTATATCCGAGATATTCGATCTCTGGCACTGCAAAAATGCACTTTTTCAAGTTCAGTTTCAAATTGTGGTGTTGCAAGCGGCAAAAACTGTCTTCCAAGTGACGAATATGATCTTCCCACGTTTTGCTTCCCACTAGGATGTCGTCGAGATAAATCACACTGTTTTTAAATCCGCGAAATACGAACTCCATCAAGCGGCTAAACGCTGAGGGGGATGTTTTTAGCCCCATGGGGGTGACGGGGCAGACAAATTTCCCCCTCTCCGGCACTGTAAAAGCGGTATACTGCTGGCTTGAGTCGTGCAATGCGACCTGCCAGTAGGCATTGACTAAGTCGAGAGCTGACATGAAATGTGCACCCAATCCCCCTAAACAGTGGAGGCATTGGTGCACATCCATAAAACTATGAAAGTCATCAAACATGCATTTGTTCACTTTCCTGAGGTCAATGACGAAACACAATTCGTTCGAGTGCGGATTTTTCACGGCAAAAACGGGACTGTTGTGTGGGCTAGAGTAATCTTCTCTAATTGCTCCTAGGCAGAGGAGCTCATCTACTTGCTGGTGAATAAATGTTAAATGTGCTGCCACCAGTGGTTTTAACTGTCAGAAAAAGGTATGGAATGTCAACTTCATATTCCCTTTTTAATTTTGGTGCCATTTGAAAGGTAATACCCCTGCCTATCCACACAAGAAAAATAATTGAAATTAACGTGTGGTCTTCAGAGTTATTTAAGAAAAACGATTTTTGAAAAAATAAGCTAGTGAATAAACTTTTTCATTTTTCATTCTAGCTCAACCTGCCAGTAATATTTTTTGTGCTGGAGGTAAGGTTTAATAATAAAAAATGCAATTAGTTTTCAACTTTTTCCTGTATATTGTATTTTAAGTCATAAAACAACATTTCTCATACAAGCATAGGTTCATATTTGTTTATTTCATAATGTTAAATCATATTAGAGTCGAGCCTGACTAATTTTGGGAATAAAACATAATCATTGCCTATTTTGCATTAAAAATGTGAACAATAAACCAATGTTTATATGGGAAATATTGTTTTCTGACTTAAAATACAATTTACAGGAAAAAGTTGAAAACTAATTGCAATTTTATTCTTAAACCTTACCTCTTGCACAAAAAATATTACTGGCAGGTTGAGCTAGAATGAAAAATGAAAAAGTTTATTTACTAGCTTATTTTTTCAAAAATCGTTTTTCCTAAATAACTCTGAAGACCACGCGTAATTTCAATTATTTTTCTTGTGTGGATAGGCAGGGGTATTACCTTTCAAATGGCACCAAAATTAAAAATGGCATATGAAGTTGACATACCATACCTTTTTCTGACAGTTAAAACCACTGGTGCTGCGGGTATGGGAAATTGCTTTACATAAGCGGGTTCTTCCGTCTTCGGGCGGAGAACGTGGGGTACAGCGGCCGTTTTTCCCACATCAAATTTTGATTCTGCTACTGCTTCGTGTTGCTGATAAAGTGCTGTACGGAGCTGGCTTCTTTGTACTGCTGACAAATTGGTTTGCTTTGCTACGGCTTCGTCTATCACTTTTCTTTTTTCTTCACTCGCGCTCTGGTAAGAAATGTCTCTCGGCGGGAGACAGCCTGCTTGGCCTAGTTCTGCTAGTGTCAAAAACTGTTCTTGTTGCACGGGAATCGCGTGGCCTAAAATGTTTTCCCTGTAAAAGTACCTTCCTTTGGGGGAGTCATTGATGAGACAAATGTTCACTTTTCCGTTGTGTTGGCTCTCGTACAGCGCTTTTGCAACATCGTTGCGGTTCGTAGTGAGTAAAAATGGTTGGTTGGTTTGCGTAGAAACGATTTCACGCTGGCTTTCACTACCTTCGAGCTATAAGCGGGCAAGAAGGTCTGGCGGGCAAGTACTATTTCTGCTCTTTCGTCGGCACCTGCGGGGGTCCAGGTTACGTGCATGCTTTGGGCATCTATGTTTACTCCATAAATTTGTAAAAGATCCATTCCTAGAATGAGCGGCCAGGAAATATTTCGTACTACAATGACGACTGGGGAAACGGCGCCTAGTACGGGGATGGTCATTTGGACCTTGTACACTCCCAAAATTTCCAAAGGGTGTTTCATAGCTCCAGTCAGTCCTAGCTGATTTGCATGTGTGTCTAACCTGACTTTGTCCTTGTCGGGGACCTGTGCAAAGGTCTTTGCGTTGATGACGGTTGCGCTCGCACCTGTGTCCACGAGCGCCTCGATGGTTGTCCGTCCCAGTTGTACCAGCAGAGTCGGCCTCGTCCGAGCTGCTGCCGGTCCCAATGCATTGATGGTGTTGATCTGTCCGTACAGACGATGGCGGCGTCTTTCGTCACGGAGTAGTGCAAAGGGGTCATGGTGTGTGGAGGCACTGCCGCCGGGACTGTGCCCAGTGCCTACTGCCAAAAAGGCGACGTGTTGAAATCGGCGTACGTCCCCCCGAGCTGACTGTTGTTGGGGTCCAGAACGTACATGCCAGTCTGGCCACCTGGTTGTGGCACCACCGGTGACTGTGGGGGTGGCGGTTGTGGCTGCTGGCCTAGCGGGGCTCATGCTAAGCTGGGGGAAGGGAACTGTCCTCCACCTCCTCCTCCAGGTACCTGTTGGGTATATGACATGCCAGGTGGAGGCAGAACCTGCTGTTGCTGAATCGAGTACATTCCAGGATTACCTTGGAATGGTTGTTGTTGCTGCTGCCAGGTTTGCTGCTGTCCTGTACCTCCTCCGCTTCCTCCACCTCGATTGCCTCCTCGTCCTCCGCCTCGACCTCCGAGGCCGCTGCTTTGGTTCTGGCGAGGGCTCAGGTTGAGGTCTTTGAGCAGCTTGTCCCATTCTTGCCTGTCGGGGGGAACTCTGCAGTCGTCGGCCATGTGCCCCTTCTTCGCGCAGACGGCACAGAAATCCAGTGGAATATCGCAAAAATTGACCCAGCTTGGTCAATTGGAGGGTTTGATGCGCCAGGCTGCTCGCGGCGTGCCGGAGTTTCCTCCTCCTCGGCCTCCGCCGCGTCCACCTTCTTCTCCTCCACGTCCCCGTCCGCTGTAGTTGAAGGCGTTGATCCCATTGCTCATACCGTTGCTTGACGTCGTCGTCGTCTGGGGTGTATCCTTCGTGGGCTTTGTGGAGGAGTTGTCGAGACGGTAAATTATCTTACACATTTCGTCAAATGACTTGCCTTCGGATAGCTTTTTGACTTCCTCTTGCATCTTCTCCTCCAGTCCGCAAATGATGAGGTCGATGTATTTCCTCTGCGACACGGCGTCCGTGATCCTCGTGATCTTCGCCTCTCGGGTCGGGCAAGTTGCACAGGCGTTGCACGTGGCGCAGTCGGGAAGCGCTTGAGCGATGGTCTGTCTTGTCTGCTGGCTGACTTCGTACTGGTAGAGGCGACAACGGTCGATGAAGTTGCGGCAGAGCTCGCCGTCCCTGATGTACAGGGTCTCGGCCTGTGTGCCCCTGGCGTCGGATGTGAGCTCAATGTTGAAGCGGTCGGCAAACTTGGTCTCAAAGGCGTTCCAGTCAGGGAAGGCGCCAACGAACTTGGTCTCCGTCCGGTATACTTCTTGGCCTCTCCGGTGAGACATTGGTCGAGGTTGTCCAGCCTCTTGTCCTGTGCGATACGAGTATGTTGGCAGTAACCAAGGAAACGGTCAATAAATTCTTGTGCGAGGGAACTTATCTTGAATAAATTGTTGCCCCCGCCGACAAAAGTGGGTATGATGGGCTTGGTGCGGCCAGCTCCACCACCTGCTGCTGCGGCGCCTCCGGGGTCTGCCATGCTGTCGGAGTCTGAGGAGGCGTCGTCTACGCTACTCTCTGTCTCGCCATCAGAGTTGTCCTCTGCGCCGTCACCCTCCTCTGCTGCCTCATCTTCGGCGGTGTCGCTGTTGTCCGTGGCTTCGCCTCCGTCTTCACTGTTGTTTTCTGCGTTCTCGTTGTTCACTTGTTGGAGCTGCGGTAGCGGGTCATCGTGTCTGCCGGCACTCTGTCCTAGTGGTCGCTGTCTGCCGTCGGGGAAGATTTCCTCGTTCACGGCTTGTAACACTTTGCGTACATTGTCCATGTGGCGGCCTCTTCAGATGCTACACCGCTGCCACCAAATGTCACATAGATAACTATGGCTTTTGCGTGTGTGTATTTTGAGAGTCACATCACGACTAACTGTATTATGTACTATGCTACATACGGTATCTTCTACTCCTCCTCTGTTTCATCGCAAGCGGTAACTTGACCTCTTCTCTCTCTCTGTATCGCGCGCTCTTCTTGCACGACACATCTTTAATTTAGTAGTAGTTTGAAAGAAAAAGTCAGTAGTTAGGGGGGGAAATGAATTTCATACCAAGGTAAATTGGAGAAATCACTAAATTGGACAAATTGATAACCTAAAACTTTTTTTTATTTCTCTTATGAACTGAAATTTTCCATAAATTACTTGTTGATGCACACTAGGGATGTGCACGGTCTGGGCCATGAGATGAGTTGGTTAATTGAAACAAATTTCCAGCCCAGTAGACCCAAAGGGCCGGGAAAGGATCTTAGGCCCATGATACGAGTTAGTTTATTGACACAAATTTCCAACCCAGAAGGCCCAAAGGGTCGCTAGATCCATTATAGGTAAGGACTAGCGCCATCTTGCGGGCCCTACGGGCCTGCAAAGATGGGCTAGTTCCTGGCGGAAGGCCTACTGTCCGCGCCCGGCCCTTCGGGCCTTCTGGGTTGGAAATTTGTGTCAATAAACTAACTCGTATCATGGGCATAAGATCCTCGCCCGGCTTTTCGGGTCTACTGGGCTGGAAATTTGTTTAAATTAACCAACTTGTCTCATTGGCCAGACCGTGCACATCCCTAGTGTGCATCAAGATGAAGCCATTGTCACCAAGGAGTTGCACGTGAAAGAATTTTCAAAATCCGTCAACCGGTGAGACCACACTTCAACTGTGACCACCTTAAGAAAGCTGGTCAAGAAAATGTTGCCAGATTGGGCCGGTGACACTTTTGGTGCGAGCCACCACCGTGGCACACCACCACGCCAAGTTTTGTCCAGATCCACCTGGCGGCTGGCGCGCGATTGTGCGCAAAAGATTTGCCTCACGCTACATAAAATATTATCACACGAGTTTGGGTGACCAGCGCGCGCCTGGAAACCACCCAATCCGACCACCCATTCTTACAAAAACTTGGCACGCGTCCCGGCTTTCCAAAACGGGCAGCACAAGCAAGAACCGCCCGCGGACGGCCGCTGCGCGGCTGCTTTTCAGAGTGACGTCGCAAAAAGTGCATGTCTGGGGACCACCTGGCTACAAAGACGAATCTCCAAAGTCGAGTCGGCTGGGAGCTTGCAGCCAACACCACTCACTTCCTCTTCAACAGCTGCGAGCAGGAGCGCCTCAATGCCGACAGCGAGCTCAACATGTGTCAGCACAAGCTGCGGGCGGCCGAGATCGAGCACAACAGCTCCTGCAAGCTCACTGAGGACACAAAGCAGCTCTCTGAGCTGACCGATTGCTACTGCTCCCTCCGCGAGAGCAGAGCGAACCTCCGCAGCGTTCAAGACGCCCGCCGGGAGGAGAACAAGCAGCTGGACAAGTGCTTGGCGAGGAGGGACATCAACATCTACTCATCCTCCGGCGGCAACTACTTCGACGGCACAGTGTACAGCAGCGGGCGGCGCAGGAGGCACAAGGAGGCTGCGGAGGACAAGGAGAAGTGTAGCTGCAAGCAGCGGGAGCTCAGCTTCCTTGAAGCACTCAGCCACTGTCAGTACCCTACTGTCAGTCTACTTATGCACGTAAATGCCGAAGCCCTTAGTGCCGTCTTTGGAGAAGATGACGTCGACAAGATCGCAGAGACCATAGTGGGAGTAGTGACGGAGACGCTTGACGTGCTCGCCCCCCTCAAGTGGATCATGATGAAGAACCCCTCGGCCCCTCCGCTGTATCTCCAGAAGAGCACCTGGCAGCTTATGCACGACAGGGACCTGGCAGCGCAGAAGAGGAACTGGCCACTCTTCCGGCACCTTCGGAACTTGGCTGCACGACAAGTCCGCAAGGATCGCCTACAATCCAACCAGGACCTGCTCGACAGGTGCAGGGGTGAGGTCAGGCAGGTCTGGCAACTCGCCAACTCCTTAACTGGCAGGAGCACCTCCTCCGCCCCCCCCCCATCCCTCGAATATGAGGGCCAGCTTGTGCAGGGTGAGGGCAAGCTGGCCGAGGTCATGAACGGGTTCTTCGTTGAGAAGGTCAAAAAGATTAGGGCTGGCATTGTTGCTGAGAGGCAGCAGCAGCAGCAGCAGCGCCATCGGCGGTGGCATCAGCAGCAGCAGCAGCAACTCGGCCCTTCCGCAGCGCGGTTCCCCGCCTCCTCCTCCTCCTCCTCCTCCTCCTCCTCCACCTCCTCCACCTCCTTCGAGTTCCGCCCCCCCTCCGAGAAGGACGTGCTCAGGGCACTCAACGGACTCCGGAATACTCCTGCACTTGGAGAGGACGGAATCCCCATCAGGATCCTGAAAGACCTGGCACTGGTGCTTGCCTCCCCCCTAGCGCACCTGGCGCGCAGAAGCTTTGAATCTTCAACGGTCCCCTGCATATTTAAGACTGCCAACGTCATCCCGGTCCTGAAACGCGGCAAGAGCCCCACCAACCCCTCCTCCTACAGGCCAGTGGCCCTCCTGACGGCCATGAGCAAGATCCTGGAGGCCCTGGTGCTCCAGCAGTTCTTCCCCCACCTGGAGGCTGGCCTACCTCCGGAGCAATGGGGATTCCGGCCGAACCGCGGCACCTCCTCTGCTCTCGCCCTGGCGCAGGGACACTGGGCACGGCACAAGGCTGCAGGATTAGTCATAGGCGTGGCGGCTTTCGACTACTCCAGTGCTTTTGACACCATGGGGGCACAGGAGCTGGTGTCTAAGCTGAAAAGCCTGGCCGTGGGCCCCAGGGCGTCCCTGTGGTTCGAGGACTACCTCAGCGGGCGAAATCAACCCGTCAGGCTAGGTGCTGCCACGTCAGGGCTCAGGGAGATCAACCTGGGAGTCCCCCAGGGCAGCCTCTTGGGGCCCGCCCTCTTCATCGCCCTCACCTCAGACCTGCCGACCGCGCTGGCCTTGGATAAGACGTCAGAGGGTATTTCAATGTATGCGGATGACTGCTGCCTCTGGTCCGCGCACAAGAACCCCGACAAGATCCGCTCCAGGCTGCAGGAGCTCGCTGCCAGACTCGCCGACTACTCCCTCAGCAACTCCCTCTCCCTCAACGCTGGGAAGACTCAGGTTTTGTGGATCGGTGGCGGATCTTCCCCCCCCAGCATAACGGTGGGGGACATGATGGTGCCTCCGGCGGAGACTCTGCAGCTCCTTGGGCTGCAATTCGACCGCAGGTTGACCCTCACCCCCTATCTCCAGGTCTTGGCAGGCGTAGCTGGCTCCCTTCACGCTCTTGCCCGTCGCCTCCTTGTCCATCTCCCCCGGGGCCAGCAAGCCCAGGATGTCGTGCGCGCACTACCCTACCGGACGAATCTTTTAGTAGTGCCCGTATGGACCACCCACTTTTTGTCCTTGATTTTTTTTATTTCTGGGGGGTTGAAATTGCTTAGTAGTGAAATCCGTTTTTTTACCCTCAAAGTCGTCATCTGTTCCAATATCATTCAAGGGTACCCAAAAGGATCCTTAAAATGGGTCCATATTTTGGGCAGGGGGTCCCCACTTTAGCCACCCATAAATATTCCCTTGAAAGCTTCCTTTTCTACGGCCGTTTTGTTGTTGCATTGTTTATCCCTTTGTTATACCTTTCTAAATATATTTTGGGTACCCAATACGGCACTAGAAACGGTCTCATTTTTGAGGACTATGTTTTGCTATACAAAAAAAATTACGCCTTCTTTTGGGCTCCGTTTTTGGTCCCGCTTTTTTGTCCTCTTTTAGGCTCCGTTTTTTCATTTACATTTGGTGTTGAAAGTACCCTTTGGGGAGTGACCCTAGTGAGACCTGTTTTAGGCACCCAAAACAAAGCATTAAACAGTCCAGAATTTTTTTATTGACTATAGTGAACTAGGCTGCGCACCAGACCTTAAATAAAATTAAAATTAAAATTAAAATCTGGATTCAAATCTGGATTTGAATCTAGATTCAGAAATAAAAATTATTTAAATACGAATAAGAATTCAAATTTATTTTTAAAGAAATTAAATTCGAATCCTAAATATTATTTGTGAAACCGCAATATTTTGCAGAAAAATAAAGTGAAAAGTCGCGTATGGTGATTGTGAAACAACATGAGCTGCCACATAATCTTCTACAGCGTCATGGGCAGCTCTACTTCGTCATGGGCAGCTCTACTTCGTCATGGGCTGCCACACCTTGTTCTACAACGTCATGGGCGGCTTCTACTTCGTCATGGGCAGCCACTACGAGTTCTACGGCGTCATGGGCAGCCAAAAACATGGCTTACTATAGCAAGAGGAAGGTGGGGAACACCAACTGCAGCAAGAACATGGCCCACTGCAGCAAGAGGAAGGTGGGGAACACCAACTGCAGCAAGAACATGGCCAACTGTGGGAGGCCAGCGGACGAGGTGGCTGGTTGGACAGCCAAGGGTGGAAAAAAATGGATGACACAGGGTCCAAAAACAGGCGGCAAAGGGTGCAAAAAACGGGCGGCAAAGGGCACAAAAAACGGGCGGCAAAGGGTGCATAAAACGGGCGGCAAAGGGCGCAAAAAACGGACAGACAGTAAGAGCTGTTTCTTGTACCTTTTTAGTTGCTTTTTGTAGTGACAAAATATACGTACCAAAAGAAGCACTGAGAGTTACATGAAATGTATTAAAAAACGGAAGCTAATATTAACCTAATTAACCTCTGCTTTGGGTGTTTTTTTGTCTCTTTTTAAAAATTTTTGGCTACACTTTTTTAGGGGGCACATAAAAACGGGCACCCGTTGAAAACCTTACTATGGGCCTAAAAAACACCGTCCAGGCACCTTTCCATAACGCGGGTAAGGGACAAAAACGGATCCTTTTTCGGATCCGTTCCTGTTTTACCTAGTGGTAGGTCGGGTAGTCATGGGCATACTATGCTACGGGGCTGCCCTCTTCCCCCTTCACCTTGCTGAGGCTGACCCCACCTGCCAGCTTCTGCAGCCGATCCAAACCAGGATAAATGACATTGCCAGGCTCCTCCTCGGCGTCTCTAGGGCTGACCATATGCCAGTGGAAGTCCTCCTCTCTAGAACAGGTTTACCCTCCTTCAACAGACGTGCAGTGCACTCGACCATTGTCGAGCTGTGGAAATCCCTTCATTCATGTGATAACGGCGAAAGAAATCCCCTCGGCACGTTCTTATCCACCCCCCCCAACCCCCCCTCAAATCGTCTTACTCGCGCCGCCGCCGCTGGTGATCTCCCTCCCCCTCTGCTCAAGAAAGACAATGTTTTCGTCTGGAATGCCGTCAAGATATTTAATGATCTCCCCCCCCCCTCCGCTCGGCATTATCTTTGGCGGCTGTGCATAAGCTGGCCTCATCCTACTCCAGTGCCGTCCCCCTCTGATGCCGATTTTGCTGTATTTTTATATTTATTCTAGGCGTCTCGTCCCCCCCCCCCCCCCGGCCCCCCCACATGAAGACTCTTTTTAACATTTGAACTCCTGGAATCGCCTTTTATTGCCTCCAGAGGAACTTATCCAGATCTATGACATGTACTCATTGTACGTTGATTTTTAATTGCACTCTGTACGATGACTGCCGACTCGGATCGGCACGTACTCTAATGAAAATAAACTTGAATACACACACCCTTGGCAGCGGCGAGAGGTGGCTCAAGCAGAAGGGGTTCAACACGGAGACGGCAACCATGGAGGAGATCGAAGAGCTCAGCCTGCAGGTGACCGCGGAGCTGCACTTGCTGAGCGGCAACATGTCCAAGGTAAGGGAGAGTGCGCCGACAGATAGCATGAGAGTAGCAGCTGCAGCCGCAGCAACAGCAGCTTTTCAGACATTCTTAACTCTTTCTTTTTCTTTCACAGAGTCACAAGGAGAAGGCCAGACTCATAGACGCCCGCCACATCCTCATGGAGGCGAAGCTCAGGATCGAGGCTGCAAAGAAGAAGAAGAAGGAGGAGGCGGAGACTGCTGCACCGACTACACCGGCGGGACCTCCTGGGGATGTTGTAACTGGTTCTGGGCGGCCGTCGGCGCCATCGTTGAAGCCGGATGTATCATCTTCGTCACCTTCCTCTACTCCGTCTACTGTCACTGTTACCACTACTTTGTCAGGAGGCACCAGCATTTTTTCTAACACTTCATCTGCTACTGACACAAGTTCTTCTCTTTCTACTCCTTCTCTCAGTGAGTGCTCCTTTTTGATGCAAGGTTTCTTCTACTTCGGTCTTTTTCATGCCGGTCTCTATGCTGTCATAATTTTTGTTCTCACTACAGCAAGCCTGATCTCCTTCTGCAAGTGCGGCCTAGAGACCGTCTGTCTCGCCATCAGTCTCCTCAGGTCCAACGAGGCCAGGATGGCGAAAACCTATGTGCAGCTGGAGGAGGAGCTGTGTCGCAGAAGGAACAAGACCCGCCGCCGCCGTATTGGAGATTGGGAAGGGGAGTGGGAAGGGGAGGAGGAGGAGGAGGAGGAGGAAGGAGCAGCAGACGGATCCGCCGAAGATCGAGACCAACTCTTGCTCCGCAGACGTCATCGACAGCAGCAACAAGTGCTGCAGCGGCGGGAGCAACAGCAGCAGCAGCCCGCCACCCACATCCTCCCTGCGAGCACCACCACCACCACCACCGCTGCGCCGGCAAGAAAATCAGACCCTGTACGTCCAACCGCAGTCAGCACCACCACAGTAATCATCAACATGAGGGAGGAGGCTGCCGCCACCTTCGGCAACGACGACAGCGGCTGAGTGGAGAGGGAGGATGTTCATCTCAAACGAGCGACTTTCTTTTTTCCACTTCTTTCTTCCCAGCTCTTTTTTCCCCTCATCCTTCTAGTTAGTTTCTTCAGCTCCGCATTTTTCAAATTTCACTCGTATTCGGCTCTCAGAATTATTTCCAGATGTTGTGAGGGGAGGAAAAAAGAGATAATAACTGCTTTCTTCATTTCGGAAGAAAAGTTTGTTTTCACCGACCGCGCAGTACAGCTCGCCGCCGCCGCCGCCGCCTTCCTCCTATCTCTCTTTCTTTCCCCGTTTCTCTCGCATCCGCTTTCCCGCCGGCCGCCGCTCGTCGTTGCCCGTCCACCGCACTTTAAATTGTACTCCGCTGGCGGTTCAGTCCGCCTTCAAGACGCAGAGGAGGTAGACAGTCAAGATGGAGGTCGACTCAGATGATGGCGCTGATCCTGCCCAACTAACCCTACGGGGTATATAGCGGGGTTTAGCGGGGTACTTGTTTCTGCCATGTTAGCGTTACGTCTCGTGCACCGCGGGGTAGCAAAAAGGGGGGTTATTAGCAAAAAAACGTGGCATGCCACGATATGTGCCCTGCAAACAAGTACCACGTTGTATACCACGTTATATACCACTCAATATACCACGCTATATGCCTGTTATTTGCCATTGATCCCCTTAAATACACCTGTATAAGGCCCATATTAATAGCCACAATTTTCGTCCCCACGCCCGCCCGCCCGCCGCCGCCACCGCCGCCACCGCCCTCCCTTTCCTTCCCTAGCTAATTTAGTACCATACAGGGGTGTTTATTCTACAGTACTTTGATGACAAAACTAAAAACGTAATTGTGGTGGTATTTTCCTGCTTCCACCCAAGATGAAGATGGTCCAAGATGAAGATGGCCCTTCTGCTGCTGCAAAAGATGAAGATGGCTCTCCTGCTGCTGCATAAGACAAAGCCGGTCCTCCTGCTGCTGCCCCAGATGAAGATTGCCCTCCTGCTGCTGCACGAGAAGAAGATGGTCTTCCTGCTGCTGCCCAAGAAGAAGATGGCCCTCCTGCTTCTGCCCGAGATGAAGTCGGTCCTCCTGCTGCTGCTGCTGCCCAAGAAGAAGATGGCCCTCCTGCTTCTGCCCGAGATAAAGTCGGTCCTCCTCCTGCTTCTGCTGCACAAAATGAAGCTGGCCCTTCTCCTGCTCCTGCCCAAGATGAAGCTGGCCCTCCTCCTGCTTCTGCCCAAGACGAAGATGGCCCTCTTGCAGCTGCCCAAGACATCCTTCTTCTGCTGCCCAAGACGTAGATGGTCTTCCTGCTGCTGCCCAAGATGAAGACGAATTGACGGAGTGTAAAAATCATGTCTTCTCAGTATTAATCTTTTACAAACACTCCATTTTTGAATAAAAATATTTTTCAAAGGGCTTAAATTCAAAATAGAATTTCATTTTGAATTTGAATTTTGAAGTCCCGTCCCAATTTGAGCATAAATAATTGGTAAAAAAGAGAAATCTTTTTAATTTAAATTTCCCGCCTTTTGGCAGAAATCCTCCCCGGGGCCGGGGACTTTTTCTGCGTGACTGGCGAGTTTAAATGAGGGCATATAACGTGGTACGGTATATGCTAGCATACGTACCACGTTGTATGCCCTCCTACATACCTTATGCCCTCATATAAACTCGAGGGCATACAACGTGGTACTTATGCTGGCATACACCACATAATATACCCAGCATATTTTGGTAGGTTCCTTGACAGCACAAAACTGGGTATGCCACGTGGTATGAAAACGGGGCAGTTTTGGGGCACATAACAGGGTATAGAGTTAATAATGGTCTAATAGGTGGCAAAAATGTAGAAAATCTCCTGCAGGGCATGAAACAAGCACATAACGTGGTGTCTAATAACAGAAGTGAGTTAGTTGGGTGGAGAGTTGGTCTGCGGCGACTGCGGACGCACCTTCAAGTGCCGGTGCAATCTTGTGCAGCATATGAACTCAAAGAAGTACAAGTCCGCCACCGGAAATCTGAAGTGCAGCCGCTGCGAAGCGCATTTCACCAGAGCGGACAGCCTACGCAGACATTTTCTCCACGCCTATCAAGTTGAGATTGAACAAATGTTTGCCTGTGGAGTATGTGAGGCCGTATTCTCCAAGATTGAGGAGGTTGAGCAGCACAGGAAGACGGCGCACGAGCAGCGGACTGACTTTGTGGCAGTGGAGAGCGCATTCTGCCGGCAGGCGCAGCTCCTGAGAGCTTTCATCCCAGAAGAGACGGGGAAGAACATTGACGAGACCTTCGTGTACGCCTTCACTCAGCTCTGCAAGCTCATCAAGGAGCTCAAGGTGGAGTTCAAGTATATGAAGTGCGGGACGGTGCTGCACGTGGAGATGGCGCGCTACGACGAGCAAGGGCTGCTGACAGAGGTGAAAGTCTTCCCCTTCCGCGGCAACTCCATGTGCATTTCCCGCCTCACTAGCGAGTATGAGGTCAGGACGGATGTGGCGAGAGTAGTCGGAGACTATGAGAGAGCGATGGAGGAGTTCCTGCACATGGGCAGCAGATGGACGGTGCTGAGGGGGATGTTCCTGGAGGTGGAGGTGAGCCAGTGCCTCCCGCTTGCCGGCTTCGCCCCGCAGAGGAACTGCACCTTACACATTGTAAAGTACAACAAGAAGGAGGGCGGTCCCAAGGCTCAGAATTTTTGCAGCCACCCCTTGGAGCCTGAGCTGGCGGAGGAGAAGGTGAACTGCTTCTATCTTGCGGTGGACGCCTACTATACAAAGAATTTCTTCTGGTCGGACAATCGCGAGATGATTGAAAGAGCCAGAGAGCTCTTCCACTTTGTCCCAAAGGAGGTGGCGAACGCGGACGGGTTCACCATTGAGGACATCTCAACCTTTGAGAGGCTCAACGAGGACGAGCTCAAGATGAGCATCTGCGTGCTCTATCGAGACGAGGACAAAGACATTTTCCCCGTGCGCCTGGGCAACGGCAAGGAGGACTACGCCCAAATCACTCTCCTGCTGTACTACACAGAGGAGGGGGAGCTGCACTTTGCTTTCATCGCCGACCCCAGCCGCGTGCTCGCCCGCCGCTCAAGGCAGCCCAGCGGCAAGCTGCAAACCTGCAGCGTCTTCCTTTGCAACAAATGTTGCAATGTGCTGGTAAGCGGTTTTTTTCCTCCTTTTTAATTCAAACGCTCAGGACTTTGTTAGTCAATGCCTCATTTCTTCTTCTTCTTCTTCAGTCCAGCAAGGCGGCATACGACGCCCATCACAAGTACTGCGTCAAGAAGTTCGAGGGGCCGAGCATCAGGGTGCCGGAGGACGATGTCAAGAGCTTCGACGACTCCAAGAGGAGCAACGATCCGCGCTGCTTCAAGCTTGCGCTCATTGGCTTTGCCGATTTTGAGGCCCTGCAAGTTCCGCCTGCGAGCAAATGCTCCTGCGACGAAGGAGTTCTACCACCGGCAACGCTGGAGGAGCTGGAGGACGAGATGCTGGAGGAGGAGATGCTTATCATGGAGGCGCACGAGCTGTGGGCTGAGCTCGACGACCTCCTTGACATGATACGGCAGTATAATGTGGATGACGTCAGACCGAGCCTCAAACGAAAGCTCTCCGCCTCCTCAGCGCCCCCGCTCCGCCGCCGCATTAGACCGCTGAGCAAGAAAGACTTTGTTCTTCCATCTTTTCCCCGCCGCCTCCCTTCCAGCAATAGCTTTTTTGGCCCCTTCGTCGTGCCGCCGAAGACGGAGGAGGAGAGGGAGGAGGAAGTGTGGAAGATGCAATCATCCTGGGACAGGCAGCAGACGCTTACGTGGGTCAGCAGGCTGCTATTGCGCGGGCGGAGGCCATCTACAAGGAGAAGCGGGGAAACAGCTACTGGCGCTCCGGCTACAGCCTCAAGTCCTTCTTCCTCCCCAGCCGTGCTGTCCGCAAGCAGCGCTGCCCGCACCGAGTGAAGGTCTTGGCGGAGCAGCCGCCCTTCTGCTACTCCTTCGCTCTGACCGACCGCGAGGGGTAGGTGCTGGAGCACAAGACGTTCTACGGAGAGCCTGATGCCATTGCTGACAACTTCCTGCTCACCATCCTCAACGTGGCGGACACCTACCTCCCCGCACTCGCCGGCGGGGGAACGCCAATGGACAAGCTGACTGAGGAGGATGAAGAGATTGTGAGGACGGCGACGTGCTGCTACCTGTGCGGCGGTATCTTCCATGATGAAGGAGAGAAGAGAGTGAGAGACCACGACCACCTCACCGGCAAGTTCCTCGGCATGGCCCACAACGATTGCATTCTCGCCCGGCGCGAGCTCTACCAGCTTTGCATCTTTATGCACAATTTCAGCGGCTACGACAGCCACTTCCTCGTCCGCGCGCTCAGCCGCTTCCCTGAGAGGATCTACAGCATTGACACCATCCCGCTCACTACTCAAAAGTTCAAGACTATCACCCTCAACAGACGCATCAAGTTCCTCGACTCCTGCGCCTTTCTCCCAGACAGCCTCGACAACCTGGTGAAGACCCTAGTGAAGTCCGGCAGCTCCTTCCCCATCCTGGAGCAGCTCGTGTCGGGGGAGAAGAAGGAGCTGATGAAGGAGAAGGGTGTCTACCCCTACTCCTTCGCAACCAGCGTGGAGAGACTGAGAGAGGCGAGGTCGCTACAGGGGAAGCGTCACTTCTACTCTGACCTCGACATGAAGGAGTGCAGTGACGAAGACTACAAGAGAGCGCAGAAGGTCTGGGACGCCTTTAGCTGCAAGAACATGCTCACTTACACCAGCATCTACGTGCAGAGCGATGTTTTTCTCCTGCCCGACGTCGTTGTGGACTTCCGCGAGAACGTGTGGAAGAGCTTCGGCCTCGACATCTGCAGTTATCTCTCGCTGCCTCACCTCAGCTTTGATGTGATGCTGAAGGAGACCAGAGTGGAGATCAAGCACATCAAGGACTTGGCGCTCGCCCACCACCTCCAATCCTCCATCCGCGGCGGTCTCTCCTTCGTCGGCCTCAGGTACGCTGCAAGGAAGATGTATTTCTCCGACGGATGGAATGGTCTGGGCAAGGAGTGGCCGACCTGTCTCCTCTACCTCGATGCCAACGCCCTCCCCATCCGCAACGTGCGCTGGATGACAGAGGACGAGCTGGAGTCCTTTGACCCTTTCACCGACGCAGGCGAGGATGGAGACACTGGCTACATCCTCACGGTGGATCTCACCTACCCGGAGGAGCTCCACGAGGAGCACAACGGCTACCCGCTGGCCGCGGAGCAGCTGAACGTGAACTACAGCAACCTGAGCGAGGCGTATAGTTTATGCCAACTGCCACTCCCTTCACAACGCCAAAAAGGTGCTACCCATTTCTAGGCCAACAGAATTTTAGGAGCAAAACAATGCCAACTTGAACCCACCCAAACAATGCCAACTTGTACCCACCCAAACAATGCCAACTTGGACCCACCCAAACAATGCCAAAATGAATTGAGTCAACTTCAACCAAAAAAGACTTAACCTCATTTTGTTTCAATTTTTTGTAGCACTGTACGTCTAATGCAAGCATAATACTAATAAAAAATCAATTAGGGTAGAGTCATGAGTTAATAGTTTCAGCCAAAAATATTTAGGGACGTTCCCACAGAGAAAGTTCATACAATACCTTCATATCATTCATACAGTATACAAAAGTGCACATGCTCACCGCTCTGGACTAGCATGTAAGTAAAACCCACCCAGAATATTTGGACAGTTTTAGCTTTTTTGCCTTCTGTTTACCATTTCAAGAATAAGATAAATTTTTTGGGGGCCTCACTAGGTGGATCCTTTGAGCCCCTGGCATTCTCCCCTTCTCCTCCAGTCCAGCCAAACTCATATTGCTTTGATATACCTTTACCATAAAACAAACTTACAGAGTTATACCCATACATGTGCACGGGGTCTCAGCGGTGTGGGGGGAGTAAGGGGCCCTTTGCTGTAGGGGGAGTAGGATTTAGGATATCTGAAGAGCACAAGACTTAAATCCAGACACATAAGCGTATCTAATATGACCTATTAAACTTTATATACAAATATTGGTACTGGCTATCTATTTTATGTACTAGAG
>JAAUYB010224164.1_pt1 | contig 17911 bp, 14 predicted proteins | sample 7278071 | NCBI WGS metagenome assembly JAAUYB01 (sample SAMN14350121, study PRJNA611818) | marine sediment metagenome | isolation source: surface marine sediment (1.8m) | place: French Polynesia: Moorea | collected 2018-08
ATGGGCATGGGTCACCTCTCATGATAGTTTCCCATTTAACCTCCCATGGACCAGGGTCAAATGTCCAGCACTTTTTCTCATATCACCGCCCCCACTTTCAATTACACCCCCTATAAGGGTTTTTCCTGGGCTGAGCAAAAGGTTTGTGTATAATGCTCCTGACGATATTAAACTTTTGGATGCAGTAGACATGCCCATTCAAGTATTCGATTTTTTCTCCGGTTGCGGGGGAACCAGCCAGGGATTCCAAGAAGCTGGTCACGAGCTTGTCTTCGCAATAGACGCCGACCATGGCGCGGCTAAGACCTACCGGCGCAATTTTCCTGACGTCCATTTCATTGAAGACCGCATCGAGAACCTGACCTTCGATGATTTGGCGCCATTGGTAAATCGAGTCCGGGAACACGATCCTATCCTTTTTTGCGGTTGTGCTCCCTGTCAGCCCTTTACCAAACAGAACACCGTATTGCCCGAAAATGATGAAAGAGTGGGTCTGTTGGCTGCTTTCGGTCAATTCATCGCTCACTTTATGCCCGATTATATTTTCGTTGAAAACGTACCCGGCGTTCAAAGAATTAGAAATCAGGACGGACCCTTACAGGACTTTATTGCCTTACTGGGGGAACTGGGCTACCACGTCAAGCACCAGGTGGTCGCCTCCCAAAGCTACGGGGTGCCGCAACGCCGCCGCAGGCTGGTGTTGATTGCGGCGCTTCACAGCATGATCGACTTCCCGTTGCCCACACACGGCCCTGAAACGGAACAGCCCGAATTTTCGACCGTGCGAGAGTGGATTGGCGATTATACTCAATTGCCTCCTATTGCGGCGGGAGAGACTCATCCCGGGGTACAAGGGCATCGCGCGGCGAATTTGAGCCCTTTGAACATGGAACGGATTACCAATACCCCACCGGGGGGTGATCGTAGAGACTGGCCCCAGCATCTTCATCTGGACTGTCACCGGGGCTACTCCGGGCACCCGGATGTCTATGGCCGGATGCATTGGGGCGCGCCCGCAACCGGTTTGACCACCCGGTGCACCAGCCTGAGCAACGGCCGTTTCGGCCATCCCGAACAAAATCGTGCGATTACGCCCCGAGAAGCGGCACGGCTGCAAACTTTTCCCATGGGCTTCATTCTAGAAGGCAGTCTGGTTCAAATGACCAAACAAATTGGAAATGCCGTGCCGGTTCTGCTCGCTCAAAAATTCGGGGAAAATTTCAACCGGCATGCCTTGGAGGTGAACTAGTTGGCCAGATTCCAAGCCAGGGCGCGTACTGTCGATATGCTTGGCCGCCAACAGATCGCGGGGATTCCCACGGCCATTAGCGAGCTGTTCAAAAACGCCCATGACGCTTACGCGGACCATGTAGAGGTCGACTATTTTCGTAGCGACCGGTTGTTTATTCTCCGGGATGACGGGCTTGGCATGACGAGGGATGATTTTGAAAATCGCTGGCTGACCTTGGGAACCGAAAGCAAGATAGGCGGCGCCGGCTTGGAAATGCCACCGGTGGATGAAAAGAAAAAGAAAAGACCCATCATGGGTGAGAAAGGGATCGGCCGTTTGGCGATCGCCCTGATCGGCCCACAAGTCCTGGTATTGACCCGGGCAGAGCGAAACGGCGAACTTATGGAGTTGGTGGCCGCCTACATACACTGGGGACTTTTTGAATGCCCCGGTATCAACCTCAGCGATATCGAGATACCAGTCAAAACCTTTCCCGGCAACACATTACCCGATGCTCGGGATATCGAGGCCATGGTCAATGAGGTTCGTGAGAATTTGGAGAGCCTTGTAGACCGGATCGATGAAAACCAGTACGACCGGCTAAGTGGTGATTTGGACCGGTTCAACGTTGATCCGCTTGATTTGGATGCTTTTTTTAAAGATTTATCTCTAAAGAACGGGCGAGGGACTCATTTTTTCATTTTACCCGCTTCCGAGGATCTACAAGTTGAATTAGAAGTTGACGGGGGTGGTAAGGAAATCTCCGATCTGAAGAAGCTTCTTGTTGGTTTCACAAACACTATGTTGCCGGATCAAAGGCCCGCTATCGAAACAGCTTTCCGCTATTGGCCCACAGATGACGCCCCCCTCGACATTATCGGCTCTGCCGAATTTTTTACCCCTGAAGAATTTGAACTTGCGGATCACCACATCAAAGGAAGGTTTGATGAGTACGGACAATTTCAAGGCACGGTCACTGTCTATGATGAAGAACCGGTCCATCATACCGTCCCATGGAGAGGCTCATTAGGAAGACCGGTATCTTGTGGTTCGTTCGAGCTGGATTTTGCCTATGTCATGGGAAGAGAAAGTGAATCGAAGCTTCCCAAAGGGGATTTCGTGAAGGTTGGCCGCAAGTTGGACAAGATCAGCGGTCTTTATATCTACCGCGACGGAATTCGCATTTTGCCATATGGGGACTCTGATTTCGATTGGCTTGAAATGGAGAAGAGAAGAACCAAAAGTGCCGGATATTATTTCTTCTCATATAGAAGACTATTCGGATCGATCCGGTTATCGAATCAGGCCAATAAATCACTTGTGGAAAAAGCCGGTCGTGAGGGCTTCCAAAAAAACGCGGCGTACCGAGAGTTTCGATCCATCTTAATGCATTTTTTTGTGCAAATTGTGGCAGATTTCTTTCGTGAAGGCGGTACATTAGCTGAAACGTTTCGAGACCGATTGGAAGAATTCCAGGTTGCTCACAAAGCGAAAGAAAAACGCGAAAAGGGAAGCCGGGAAAAGCGAAGAAGGCTCAAAACAGATCTCGAAACCTTCTTTGGCAGGCTCGATAATGACGAACCTCAAAGGAAGGTGGAAGCACTGGAAAGCGAGGTCGATGCCAAAATTGGAAAAGCGATCGCCAATAAAATGCCCGGTCAGGGGGCTGAAGACTTGTTGCAAGCTGAAGTGGGCTTCAACAAGGATCTGGATAAACTAAGCAAGCGATACGCCATCCAACTGCCGAGAGGTGTTGCCCTAACCAAGGCACTGAAGCGTGACTGGGAAGCCTATCGGACGGAGAAGAAACTCCTCGATGAAACCTTATTCTCGTCAGAGCGCCGGCGCTTGAGCCGGAAGATAGCAGAAGCCGCGGAGCAAAACGGTCTTCAATTGGACCAACGGAAAAGATCGGCTCAGTTATTGAACCAGGCGACTCGCGATATGAGTTCATCGGTTTCCAGAGAAGCCAAAGGGACGAATGAAACGGTAAAGCAAACCAGCTCCCGCATTACACGGCTTACACGAAGCATCATCGGTGAGATAACGGAAGTGATCAATCGCGTTGAGGCTCAATTTCACGGGACGAAATTATCGGCCATGACTCAGGATGAGGTTGATGAATTACGGCTGAAGCTGGAAGCCCAGGTGGAAGAGAAAGCGGAAAACGGGCGCCTACTCTTGGAGCATATACGCGCCCAGATTCAAAACATCCAATGGTTCCGCGACGAAGACGGTCTCCTGATCGGTGATGCGGAAATCAACGCCTCACTGGAAGAGGAAGTACTCGCGTTACGAGAACGTGCCGATATGGACTTGGAGATGAGCCAACTGGGGATGGCCATCGAGATCATCAACCACGAATTCGACAGTTTGATAAGGGTCATTCGCGAAAACATCATGCGGTTGAAAAGTTGGGCTGACATCAATCCGGACATCGTCTCTCTTTACCAGGATTTGCGTACGACTTTCGATCATCTGGACGGATATCTCACGTTATTTACCCCGCTCCACCGCAGGCTTTATCGAAAAGCCATTGAAATCGAAGGCTCGGATATTGCCAAGTACCTTCATGATCTCTTCAAAGTTCGGTTGAACCGTCATGATGTTTCCTTGAAGGTGACAGACGCGTTTGCAAAGAAAAAAATCATCGGTTTTCCGTCGACCTATTATCCTGTCTTTGTGAACCTTGTCGACAATTCAATCTTCTGGCTCAAAGAACGGTCCCAGCCGAGAATTATTGTCCTCGACGCCAAGGCCAAAGCGTTTATCGTTTCCGATACCGGCCCGGGTATTTCGGCGCGAAGCAAGCCACATATTTTTGAACCCGGGTTTTCAACAAAACCGGGAGGGCGTGGCCTCGGATTGGCGATTTCCCGGGAAGTTTTGGCCAAAGAAAACTATGACCTGGTCTTGGATGACAACAAATCTTCCGGTGCAACCTTCAGAATTGTGCCCAAGGAGTAATTGATCGATGAGTTCTTTCTCGCAAAGGTGCCAAGAGGTAGCCGAAGCATTTTTACATACAGCGGTCGTTGTGGATGACCGGGCCGTTTTTGAGCACCCGGCTAATCAACCCACACAACTAACAAAGCCGGGACGGCGAGGCCGGACGGAAACCGAAAGTAATACCAATCATTCATCCACTGAGGACATAGCACATTTGCTGAATGCCGGACAGACGATAGAGCACTTCGCGGAAAAGGGCATTGTCTGCTCGGTGTTGAAACCTGATCAAACAAACCGGGAAACTATTTGGGAGACCGTCTCCAGGCTTGGACAGTGTTCCGATATCGTCGTCCTCGACTGGTCCATCGATAAAGACGGAGGGAAAAAAATCCGAGAGGTCATTCGCGATATCGCCGAGAAACAGGCGAAACAGCCGGAGCGACTATTACTCATGGCAATTTATACAGGAGAGGCGGATCTTGCCAAGATTGCGGAAAAGATCGGTAATACCTTGGAGGATGCCGGCATTGGCTTTACCCAGGACGGCTCGTGGTCTTTTTCGCTAAACAACTCTTTGCGTATCGTCATTTTTGCCAAACCAAAGACAAAAACTCCTGATAAAGAGCAGATTATACCTTTCGAAGCGCTTGCCGGCAGACTGACCGAAGAGTACGCCCATATGACCAAAGGCCTTATCTCCAATCTGGCCCTGGCATCCCTTGCCCAAATTCGCAAAAATACGCACAAGGTACTTGCCCGCTTTTCGGCGGATTTAGATCCTGCATACCTTCACCATCGCATTCTCCTCGGTCAACCCGAGGATGCTGAAGATTTTATGGCCGGTCTTATTGCGGACGAGTTGAGATCTGTGATCGATGAGTCTGAACCAGGGCAACATGTTGGGATGCAGATGCTCAGTCAATGGCTGGAAGAGCAGCCCGAATCGTTCTCTCTTCCGTCGCGCAAAAAAGAATTATCCAAAGAAAAGGTTGAAATCCTCCTCGCGAAAGGGAAAGCCGGTGTCGAAGAGGTGATTGGCAAGGGCAAAAAGGATAGAAAACAGAATCGGATAGATATTGCCGATATATTCCGGCCAAATGAGCCGCACCTCAATGAAAAATTTTCCATAATGTCATCCATGAGAACCTTTTATGCCGACAGCCCGCGAAGAAAACTTTCTCTCGGCACGCTTGTGGAAGAGAAAGTCGAGAACGGTTCTCTCTTTTGGGTGTGTATCCAACCAAGGTGTGATGCAACAAGAATAAGTGAAAGCAGGGCCTTCCCTCTCTTGCCTCTAAAGGAAAGAACAGCCGATGATCAGGCGTTCGAAATAGTCCTCCCGGAGTGTTTTAAGAAAGTTACGGTTAAGAAGAACCCTCACTGTCTCAATATGGTTCATTTCAAGCCGGAGAAGCCCGGTGGCGATGTTATCGCGGAAAAGGTGGGCGAGAGCTTCGTATTCACAGGTGAAAACCAGGTCAAATACCACTGGGTTGGTGAGCTGCGTTATGATCAGGCGCAACGGCTTGCTGAAGAATGTTCTAGAAAGCTGGGCCGTGTCGGTCTCGATGAGTATGAATGGCAACGTCAGTGGGCAGATCGTAACTGACTTCATGACATACAGGGTCGCGGTTGGAAAAACAATGGTCGGGGGCGGACATGGAGAGCCTGAAGGCTTTCCCGGAGATTGGGTCGTATGGGTGTGTTCCGATTCGTTTTTGTACAAATAAACGGTTTGATCCCCTAAAGAAACACCGTCCTACTCCGATGAATCGAATTGAAGTGTCGCATATGAAAACCTGTTGCGGCCCTATCGGGCAGTTGCGGGAAAATGATCCGGCACCGATTTCCGGCAGGCCTTCTCGAAAGGAAACCCGGAGCTACCCACATGATCCGGTTGCCAGGCAACCGCTGCGAAACCCATATAGAGGATCGTAAAATGTCTGAATTTGAATTTGAAGATGCCGAACTTATCGCGGGGTTCCGCGAAGAAAGTCTAGAGCATATCGAGGTGGTCGAGTCCAACCTCCTGGACATGGAGAGCGGCGGTGTCACGCCCGATGCCATCAACATGATCTTCCGCTCGGTCCATACCATCAAGGGCGGCAGTGGTTTTTTGGGTTTCGATGCGGTGAAAGAGATCTCCCATGGTATGGAAAGCCTCATGGACATGGTCCGCAACGGCAAGGCGGACATGACGCCCGAGGTTGCCGATATCCTGCTGCGCGGCACCGATTGCCTGAAAGCCATGTTGGACGACCTGGCCAATCAGGACGATGTTCCCATTGCTGAAGAATTACGTATTTTGGACATACTCATCAAGAGCGGCGGCGTCATGCCCGGGGACGGCGCTTCGGCCGCGGCGCCGGCTCCGGCCGCGGCCGCCCCGGAACCGGAACCCGAACCGGTTGCGGCGCCCTCCGGCGGCGCCGATCAGCCCGCACCCCTGATCACCGAAGACGAGTTGAACGGCTATCTGGCGAAGGGTTTCAATGTCTACCGCCTGCCCTTCGAGAAAGAGTCTCACCGCGACAAACAAAAGAAAAAGAATTTCGAGACCCTGGCCGATTACCTGAACTCCTTCGGCTGCCTGGTTTGGGAAGACGGCAACCTGGAAAACGATAAGGAACACATGGCCGAAATCGTCTTCGCCACCGTTTTGGACGGCGACTTTGCGTCTGCCTCCCTGCGGGTGGACGAGGCCGATATGAGTAAGCTGGACAAGGAAGCCTGCGGGCAGTTGTACGCGGCTCCCGAGCCGCCGCCGGCGCCTGAACCCGAGCCCGCACCGGCCCCGGCGCCCGCGCCCGTCGCGGAGGCAGCGCCCGCCAAACCGACAGCGCCCGCACCGGCCGCTGCCGCTCCTCCCGCCGCCAAACCGGCGGCTCCGCCCAAGACGGCGGCCCCGGCCAAGGCGCGCACCAAGACGACCGCCGCCGCGCCCGCGGCAACCACCACCGTCCGGGTGAACACCGGTCTGCTCAACAAGTTGATGAACCTGGCCGGGGAGTTGATTCTCTCCAGGAACCAGTTGGTGCAGAAATTGGACAACAAGGACCTGCCCGAGCTGCAAAGCCTGAACCAACGCCTCTCCGAATTGCAGGAGAGCGTCATGCAGACGCGCCTTCAGCAGGTGGGCGCCGTGTTCAACAAGGTGCCGCGCATGGTGCGCGACCTGTCCAAATCGCTGGGTAAACAAATCGCCGTGGAGTTGGAGGGCGCCGAGGTCGAACTGGACCGGACCATCATTGACTCCATTACCGATCCCTTGACCCACCTGGTGCGCAACAGTATCGACCACGGCATCGAAATGCCGGATACGCGTATGGCGGCCGGCAAACCGGGGGAGGGCACCCTCAGGCTGCGCGCCTATCACGAGGGCGGCCAGGTGAACCTGGAAATTTCCGATGACGGTAAGGGCATCGATCCCGAGATCCTCAAGGCCAAGGCTTTGGAAAAAGGCCTGTGCACGCCTCAGGAATTGGAAAACATGGGCAAACGCGAGGCCCTGAACATCATCTTCCGGCCCGGATTCTCCACGGCTGAACAGGTTACCGACATCAGCGGTCGCGGCGTGGGCATGGATGTGGTCAAGACCAGCTTCGAGAAATTGGGCGGTACCGTCGACCTGAACTCCGACCTCGGTCGCGGCACCACCATTCTGGTCAAGCTGCCCACCACCCTGGCCATTGTTTCCTCGGTGATCATCGATGTGGAAGGCTCCAACTTCGCCATTCCCCAGGGTAATATCGAAGAAATCGTCCGTCTCAAGGAAAACGAGATCACTTCGAGCCTGGAGAAGGTGGGTCATTACGAGATCTACCGCCTGCGCGGTCGCTTGCTGCCGGTAGTGCGACTCTCCGACGTATTGGAACTGAAACGTACTTTTGTCGACGAGGACGGCAATGTTCGTGAAGATCGGCGCCGGAACCTCAGTGACCGTCGCCACGGCACAGAAGCCGGGGAACACGAAGTGCGTCGTTCCGGCAAGGATCGTCGCCAGGGCGGTATGACTCGCTATATCGTGGTTCTGCGCGTCGGCGTGAACCAGTACGGCCTGCTGGTCAACCGCATTCGCGATGTGGAAGAAGTGGTGGTCAAGCCGCTCAGTTCCTTTATCAAACATATCAGCTGTTTCCACGGCACCACCATCCTGGGTGACGGTCGCGTCATCCTGATTTTGGATGTTAACGGCATTTCCAACACGGCCAAGTTGAAGTTTGACGCCTTGCAAGACATTTCCGATAAGGACGTGGCGGCGCATGCCCACGCGGCAGGCACGGAATCCCAGTCCTTCCTGATCTTCAACAACCATCCCGACGAGAACTTCGCGCTGCCGCTGTCCTTCATCACCCGTATCGAAAAAGTCCATAGGGACAGGATCGAGAAGATGGGTGACGAGGAGTTGATCCAGGTAGGCGGTAAAAACATCCCGCTCTTCCGCCTGGAAAAGAAGATCAACTGCAAGCCCATCGTGCCTAGCGAGGACGGACACATCTACCTGTTGGTGCCCAACATGGTGCGCTCGCCGTACGCCATCGTGGCCAGTCGGGTGCAGGACGTCATCAATACCAACGTGGATATCCAAACGGACGTCATGCAGACAGAAGGGGTGTTGGGTTCCGCCATCATCAAGGATCGCATGACGCTGGTATTGGACATCTACGGTCTTTTCGGCGAGCGTCGGGAAACCACCCTCATGCAGGACGGCAAAAAACGCTCAGTGCTGCTGGCGGAAGACACGCCGTTCTTCCGGACCATGATCCGTACCTACCTGGAAGAATATCACTTCGACGTCGTCACCGCGGTTCATGGCCAGGACGCTTGGGAATACCTGGAAGAGGGGGCCGAGTTCGACCTGATCCTCAGCGATATCGAAATGCCGGTCATGAACGGCTACGAGTTGGTGACCAAGGTCAAGTCCGACCCGCGTTTCAACCACCTGCCGTGCATGGCCATCACCGCGTTGGACAACCCGGAATCCATGCGGGCGGGCCGTCAGGCCGGATTCGATGCCTATCAGGTCAAACTCGACAAGATCGAGCTGATCAAATCGATCGAAGAATTGTTATCTTATTCCCGTGAATCTGCATAGGAGTCCCAATGGAAAAGCAATTCATGACCTTCACGTTGGGGGGCGGCACCTACGGTATCAACATCCTGGGGATCCGCGAAATCAACTACAACTTAAGCGCTACCCCGGTACCCCTTGCCAAATCCCATATCGTCGGCCTGCTGAACCTGCGCGGCCAGATCGTGACGATTTTCGATACCGGCATTCCCCTGGGCTATCAAAACCATGAGGGCAGCAAGGACAGCAGCCTGCTGATCATGAAAACCAACTCGGAATTGTCTCCGGTTGCCAGACGTGAAGGCATCGAGACGCACAAGGACCAGGTGGGCCTGATGGTCGACCAGATCGGCGATGTGATCAGCTGCGAGGAGGGCGATATAGAACCGGTGCCCGCACATGCCGACGTCAATGTGGCCAAATTCCTGGAGGGCGTGGTCAAACAAGGCGATGCCCTGGTGGGCATTATCAACGTCCCTGAACTCTTGAAATACGAGTAGGAGCGGATCTTGCCCCTAAAAGTCTTGATCGTTGAGGATATGGCGACCTATCGCACCATCATCGCCCGGAGTCTCGCCGAGATTCCCGGCGTTGAAGTGGTGGGTAAAGCATCCAACGGCCGCAAGGCCTTGGATTTCCTCAACTACAATGACGTGGACCTGATCACGCTCGACGTGGAAATGCCCGTCATGGACGGGCTGGCTACCCTCAAGGAACTGCGTCGGATGGGGAATTCGGCCGATGTCGTTATGCTCAGCGGCTTGTCCGACCAGGCCGCCCAATTGACCATCGAATGCCTGGAACTGGGCGCCATCGACTTTGTCCTCAAGCCTCAGACATCCTCGTTTGTGCAAAACCAGAATCAACTGGTAGAAAACCTCAAGGTCGTGGTGGCCAACCTCTCCCGCCATCCCACCTTCCGCAAACAAAAACAACGGCCGGTTCGCAAGGCTCGGCCCGAGGCCAAAACCAGACGACCCGCCAGGGAAGCGGCCCCGCCCAAGCGCACGCCTGCGCCCTCCCGTTCGGTAGGTATCCTGCGTCCCAAGATCGTCCTGATCGGAATTTCTACCGGCGGGCCCAAGGCCCTGGCCGAGGTCTTCGAGCGCCTGAAGGGACCATTGCCGTTCAGCGTCCTCATCGTACAGCACATGCCGCCTACCTTCACCAAGTCCCTTGCTCAGAGTCTGAATAAAAAGGGTGATATCCAGGTGGTTGAAGCCATGGACGGCGATGTGCTTCAACCCAATACCGCCTACATCGCCAAAGGCGGCTGGCACATGGTTTTGGAACGGGAAGTGGACTTCGGCCTGGTGCTGGCCATGAACCAGGACAAACCCGTGAATTCCTGCCGACCGAGCGTGGACGTCCTGTTCAACAGCGCGGCGCCGCTGTTCAAGAAGGGTGAAGTCATCGCCATCATCATGACCGGCATGGGCCGGGACGGCGCCGACGGCTGCCAGGTTTTGCGTAATGCGGGCGGCTATATCGTCAGTCAGTCGGAAGAGACCTGCACCATTTACGGAATGCCCAAAAGTGTTGAAGACGAGGGCTTGCAAGACGAGGTACTGGACCTTAACGAAATTGCGCCCTTTATCGACCGCATGGCCAAAAACCCGCTTGCCGGCCGCTAACTGTCCGCCGAGCATTTTACCGAATCGACGAGATCATGATGTCCTGATTTGACATCGGAGCGGTGTTTTGAAAAAATCAGCCGTGCTCCCGAGCATAAACTCACTCGATTTGGAGAACGCTATGCAAAAGAAAATGAACTTGGACCAACTGAAGATCCGCAGTTTCGTAACCACTCAGGAAAAGGAAGTCAAAGGAGGCACCGGCCGTGTCTGCATGCCTCCTACCTACTTCTGGTACCTCTGCACGGACGGTCTCTGCGCGTAATCAAAAAAAGCCCGCCGAATGTTCGGCGGGCTTTTCAGAAGGCTGAGGTTGTGCAATCAGTTATTGCGTTTGCGACTGCTCGATCCACGCGATGCTGAAGACGAGCGCGGTTTGCTGCCGGAGCTTCGCGTTGCCGAGGAGCGGGAAGAACTTCCCGAGCTTCTGGTCGCATTGGAACGCGATGATTTACTTCCGGACGAACGCGTGGCTTTGGAGCGCGAGGAACTGCCGGAGCTTCTGGTCGCGTTGGAGCGCGAGGAACTGCCGGAGCTTCTGGTCGCGTTGGAGCGCGAGGAGCTACCTCGGGAGGAACTACCCCGCGTGGCGTTAGAACGCGAGGAACTGCCGGAGCCTCTGGTCGCGTTGGAGCGCGAGGAACTGCCCCGAGAGGAGCTACCGCGCGTGGCGTTCGACCGCGAAGAACTGCCGGAACTACCGCGTGTGGCGTTCTCACGGTTACCCCGAGAGGAACTACCGCGTGTGGCGTTCGAGCGCGAGGAACTACCGGAACTGCCGCGTGTGGCGTTCGACCGTGAAGAACTGCCGGAGCTGCCGCGTGTGGCGTTCGACCGTGAGGAACTGCCCCGAGAGGAACTACCCCGCGTGGCGTTCGACCGCGAAGAGCTGCCGGAACTACCGCGTGTGGCGTTCGAGCGCGAGGAACTGCCGGAGCTGCCGCGTGTGGCGTTCGACCGTGAGGAACTGCCCCGAGAGGAACTGCCGCGTGTGGCGTTCGAGCGGGAAGAACTGCCCCGATCGCGGGTCACACTGGAACGGGAAGTCCCGCTACGAGACGTGGAGCCCCGTGTTACGCTGCTGTTCCGCGTGGAAGAGCCCCTGGTCACGCCGACCTCTCGCGAACTGCCGCTACGACCGGCTCGATCGGTAGACACCGAGGTTCCGCCCCTGGAGCTGATGGATCGAGTGATCCGCGGGGAATGCCGGATGACGGTGCTTGTACCGGTGCGCGGGCCGCGGATGGCCGTTCTTTCGATGCGGCCGCTTGGAGTACGAGTGGCAAGGGTGCCGCGACGGTAGGTGCGGGTAGCGGCGACTTCACGGTTGAAGGCAGGATTGCGTGCGGCTCTGGTCAGGCTTACCGCCGAGCGGCTGCCGCGCCGATCCAGTGCAATGCGTCCGGTGCTGATGTGGCGCTTGCCCCGGTGGATGATGCCGCGATCGCTGTAGATGCGCTCGCGATGAATGATCCGGGTCGCGGAGATATAACGCCAACGGTAGTGGTGGTGATTGATGATGACCGTACTCGGGCGATGACGCCAATAATAGTAAGGCCGGTTCCAATAACCCAGCGGGCACCAGCCCAGGTAGGTATCGAAGCTGCTCCAGGCAACCCAGGCGGGCGAGTAACGGTAACCGGGAATCCAGTGCCAGCCGAAGCCGATGCTCCAGCCCCAACGGCCGTAGTGGTGGGTTACCCAGCCGAAAGGATCGTAGCTGACCCAGGTCAAGCGGCCGTGACGCGGTACCCAGTAACCGTGATAATAGGGACGCCAACTGGTGGTGACCACGGGCACCCATACGTGGGTGTCCAATTCGTCGTGGTAACGCCACTCGCCGTGGTCGTCCAAATCTCCGGCATAGGAAGAGATGGAGCCGTCCACATAGGCGCTGCTGACGGAACCGGAACGGGGCCGACGCTCATAGGCCCAACGCTCGAAGCGATCACCGTAGAACGAATTGAAGGTGCGTGTCCGCGAGGGCGTACCCATATTACGGACCTGGCTGTACTCACCACTGTAGACGGGTTCGGAGTGACGTTCGCCGCTCAGTTCGGCAAAACCCCGGAACACTTTCAGTTTCGTCAGACCGTTTTCGCGGTCCACGCGATAGATACCGGGTGCTTCGATATAGGTCGAGCCGTCCTCGGTATCCACGCGGAAAACGCGTCGGTCGCTGTGGTCCCATTCGTCGGTAACATGCAGGAACAGGCTGCCTTTATAAAGCTTGAAGACGCTCAAGCTCTCGTTATTGTAGATCTCGTTGATTGCCTGAAATTCGACGTGGGTACGGTCAGCCACCTGGAGCAGGCTGCCGTCGATAAACTCGACCTCGGCATAGGAGGCGGTCCTCGTTTTCAGGAAATCACCCGAGGCCGCGGGCAGGTTGCGAATGACCTGCTCTTCTTCATCGTCTTCATGGGTGACGAAGACGTATTTATCCGCGTAGGTGAAGCGAGCGTAGCTTTCACCGCGGTCGTATTCGGACTCGTCGATTTCATCGACAAAAACTTCTTCCGGCTCCACCCAGCCGAAGGCCGGGGAGAGGGCGATTAGGAAAATGAACAGGTATCTCATGACGACCTCCTCACCGATCACCCAACTAATAGAGCAAAGCTCGTGCCGGCCCGTCCTTCCCCGGCTGCTTTCACTTGGAAACCACTGTCTCCCAATGCATAGGAATAAGTACTCAGATCGGCCCGTTAACCTGTAAGTATCCTCACCGGTATGGAAATGTCACCTGGAGGGTGCGGCTGCCCAATCGGGGGGACGTAAAAAGCGGACAGCCGGGCGATTTTCCTCCTGCTTACAGGCCGCCTCCAACAGGCCCAACGGCCGATTCAAGGCGGGATGGCGATAGTCTTCCCCAAGGCACGCCGCCAGGGGGGTCAAGACAAAGAGGCGCTGTTGCATACGCGGGTGCGGCACGGTGAGATGGGGTTCCCTGATCACGGTTTCACCGTACAACAGCAAATCCAGGTCGAGGGGACGGGGCGCATTGACATAGGGACGGCGACGGCCGAAATCGTCCTCCACGCGGTGCAGGTTTCCCAGGAGATCCACCGCGGGGAGCCTGGTCTCGAAGGTAACGGCCGCATTGAGAAACGGGTGGGGTTCGGAACAATCCACGGCCTGGGTTTCATACAGCGGGCTGAACCGGAAGTGACGGCACTCCGGAAACGCCCGCAAGGCGGCGGCCGCCCGATTGAGATTGGCTTCGCGATCGCCCTGATTGGCCCCCATTCCCACGGCCGCGACGGTCCAAACCGACATGGATCACCTCCGCGCTGACATGAAGCCAACATTATGCCACGATCGATCGCCGTTCGCGCCTCCCGGATTCCCTACCGGCCGAACTTTTGGTTTCGACCCGTTTCAAGCTGCCTACCCTGGATAGAGTTTCTTGTCTGCCAACCAGGTGAGGAAGGTGGTCAGGTCGACCACGTACTGACCCCCTACATCCTTCAAGGCGCCGGCCCGTTCCGTTTCTTTTTTTATTTTGTAACGAAGACTGTTGAGATTCAAACCCAGTTTTTCGCAAACATCGGCAAGTCGGAAAGTCCCTGACTGTTTCAGCAAGACCTCGGCGGTCCATTCAACGGGCATGGGACGGTGCTTGGGAAGCATATATTCGCGATAGTAACCGGCAAACACCGGCATCAGTATCACCCATCTTGTCAGTATCTTACGAACACCCATTGTTTCCCACATACAGTCCCCCGAGTTTACCACCTCGGTTGCTCTTTTCTTGATGGCGGTAGAGGAAACCTGCAACAACCCCGCGACGTCTTTCAGGGCAAACATGCCGGGCTGATTCAGCAGGTCATCGCGCGACCAGCCGGGGGAAGGACGACGGATGGTCATCTCATCTTTCGCAAAGAAGGGCTTTTTTGACATATCTTATACATAAGGGCCTGAACAAACCAAAGGCCCGGTAGATCTAGTAGGATGACGCTCCACGGGACAAGGGGAACATAACATCAAATTTCATAATAAGTCGCGATGAGTATGCTCGTCAAGATTTCTGTGTATCATCTTCTTCAGATCAAGGGGGAGAATTTTGGCCAGACCCATAGCTCCTGTATATAAAAATGCATTGATGAGACTGGAAGATGACACCCTGTATACGGCGGCCATGGTCGCCGATATGGTCTCGGCGGATACGGATCAAGAGCGCAAGCGCCTTCGCCAACAATTTCGCAGCAATTTGAACGGGCACTACCGCAAAAAATTGCCGGAACCGGTCGACAGCATCTCCCCGGACGGCGCGGGCACCTTCTATCCGGCCTGGACCGGCAAGCAATGGAAAATGGCCGCGGGCCTGCCGGAACCATAGTCCCGGGCCGACTTCCCGGTTTCAAAACCATGGCCGTATCTCCCCGCACATGATCGGCTTGAATCCCTTACTTCAGCCGGCTATGATGGAACCCATAAGGAGTCCGCATGAGTAACGACCTTCCCACCCCCCAAGATCCGCGACAAGATGAACTGGCCCGGGCGCGCGCCTGGTTGGCCGAGGGCCGCCGCGTTGCGCTGGCCACGGTAGTGAGTACCTGGGGTTCCTCGCCCCGGGCGACCGGTTCCCACCTGGTTTGCGCTCAGGACGGCGCTTTCCTGGGTTCCGTCTCCGGCGGCTGCATCGAGGGTTCCGTGATCACCGGCGCCGAAGACGTGATGAAGGACGGCGTCAACCGCGTTCTGGAATTCGGCGTCACTAACGAACGCGCCTGGGAAGTGGGCCTGACCTGCGGCGGTAAGGTGGCCGTCCTGGTGGAACCCTTCACCGATTCCGAACACTGGGACACGCTGGATAGGGAACGCAAGGCCCGTCGGGGTATCGCGCGCATCGTCGACCTGGATGAAGGCCGGGTTCGACTACTGGGCGGCAACATCGACCGGGGCAACCTGGAACTGGACGAGACCCTGAAGACAGAGGCAGGTTCCCTGTTGCGCGCCGGACGGAGCGGCATGCTGACCGACCCGGAACGGCGGCTGTTCCAAAGAACCTACGCTCCCCCCGCCCGCTTGATTATCGTCGGCGCGGTCCACATCGCCCAAACGTTGGCCCCCATGGCGGCCCTGGCCGGCTTTGCGGTAACCATCGTCGACCCGCGACGCGCGTTTGCCTCCAAGGAACGTTTTCCGAACGTGCCCCTGCTGGACCAATGGCCGGAGGACGCCTTCCCTCAACTCGAACTAGACGAGGGTTGCGCGGTGGTGACCCTGGGCCACGACCCCAAACTGGACGACCCCGCCCTGACCCTGGCCCTGCAAAGCTCCGCCTTCTACGTGGGCGCGCTGGGCTCCAAAAAGACCCACGCCAAACGCCTGGCCAGACTGGGCAAACAACTGGACAGCGGCTTGTTGGACCGCATCCACGCCCCGGTAGGTCTGAATCTGGGCGGTCGCGCCCCGAACCAGATCGCCGTCAGCATCCTGGCCCAAATCATCCAGGTTCGTTGTCAATAACTCCTATTCCCGCGTATAACCCTTGCGGGAGAACACCTGGGCGCCGCGTTTGCGGACCTTGATTTCGATTCGGTTGAATCCCGATCGGCTGGTTTTGGGATACACGCCCAAGATGTACTGGTGCTTCAGGTCCAGGACGATGTTGTCGAAGACCTCCGGCAGTTTGTGCGGCTTGTCGGCGTGATGGAAGCGGCCGCCGGTTTCCTCCGACAGGCGCATCATGGCTTCCTTGTGCACCTGCTTGCCCAGGCCGATGGTGTATAACGCCACCTCCTGGTTTTGCGCTCGGGTGATGCCGGAACGCAGCAGTCTCGCCTTTTCTCGCGGCGTCTCGTAGACGCTGTCGCGTCCGTCCGTGAACAGGACCACCGCCTTGCGTCCCCGGCGTCGGCCCTTCAGGTCGTCCAGCGCCATGTGCAGCGCATCGTAGAGGGCGGTCTCGCCGATAGCCCTCAGTTCTGAAATACGGTTCACCAGGCGTTTGCGATCGGTGGTGAAATCGACCAGCTTTTGCGGTGTGCTCTTGAACTCGTAGAGATTCACGCTGTCACCCTGCTCCAGCGATTGCAGGAAGGTGGACGCGGCATGTTTCACACGCGCGATACCGTCCTCCTTGCGCAGAGAAGACGAGGTGTCCACCAGAAAGACCAGGTCCAGCGGCAGGTATTCGTTGTAGAAGGTCTGAATCTCCAGCGGCTCGCCGTTCTCGAAAACGCTGAACTGGTCCCGCTGCAAGCCCAGGATGGGTTTGTTGCCGCGAGTCTTGACCACCGCGGTCAGCAGAATGATGCGGGACTCGGCCTCCACATTGATCTTCAGTTCCCTGGTGTAGATGGTTTCCGAAAGGTAACGCTCGCCGTCCTTGTCGATGATCACCGCATAGAGTTCGCGCCGCTCGATGAGCTCGCCGAAGTCGTGGGTATAGGTAGACACCCAGCCGTCACGTTGCAAAACCGGGGTGTTATCCACATAGATTTCGGTGCGGGCCACCGCTTTCGGATCAGCGGCCGATAACACGATCTCGTATTCGCCGGAAAGATAGGCGCCTTGAACGGGATCGATGATGCGGACTTCCTGCGCCCAAAGCGCGCCGCTCAAAAACAGGCCGGTGATCCATGACAGGTGCTTCATTTTCATAACCTCTCCATCATACACACTCGCGGGAGAACTGCAAGAATCAAGCCCCGGCATACAGGGGCCTGCCGTAGCCCCGGGCCGGTTCCAATAAAAGCCGGGGTCCGGTCCGGATTCCGTCACGACCTCTTGAACCCACCGGCCTGGGGAGCATTTTTCTGCAGATACCCCGATATCGTCGATTTCAGGGGTTGTATGCTACATACCCTTGGATTCCGTTGATTTCATCGGGCATTTTTCCCAAGAGCCTCTTCTCACGACGATTTTACCCCCTATGCACGCTACATACCCATAGAAACCGTTGATTTTGACCCCTATGCACGCTACATACCCATAGAAACCGTTGATTTTGACCACTCTCAGCGTACATAGGGTTAAAAACCGTTGATTCTGACCCCTATGCACGCTACATACCCATAG
>JAAUYB010223236.1_pt1 | contig 17892 bp, 22 predicted proteins | sample 7278071 | NCBI WGS metagenome assembly JAAUYB01 (sample SAMN14350121, study PRJNA611818) | marine sediment metagenome | isolation source: surface marine sediment (1.8m) | place: French Polynesia: Moorea | collected 2018-08
CGATTGTGTGACTAACATGGTCAAGATTGACAATATATATTGCTCATATTATAACATCTCAGTAAGACATAGAGCGTGATTATTTTTAATGGACGCTTCGCCGTTGATATTTTGGTCGGTCATTGATGCACACCATTGAGAAGGATGGGGTATTCTGCCCGACATCAGGATAAAAATGTGATTAATAACACACTTTTGTTGATTTTAACTTACTCTAGGGAGTAATGGCTATACCGCTACGGGTCAGGCAAAAGGCAAAAGTAAGCTGGGATTGGATTTCACAACCTGGGGATGTCCTAACTATAATGCGTAGTGCTATATGTGACCAGTGAACAGTTATCGATCACTGGTCACTGTTAATTTTTAATGATCTAAACTGTCTAAACTGAGGGGAATAAAGTCTCCATACATTGTCAAGCCTAATAACATCGGTTGGCCGGCCTGAATTAGTTTTCCTGTCAAGACACAACTTTCATCTTTCCTAGCAGTTGCTTCAAGGGTGGCACGAATATCCACCGCCGAAAATTGCGGTCGATAGTCCCCTGACTTTTGCTGCACATAATTCCAAAGAATATCCCTGATTAACGCCTGATAACCTTGATTCCCAGAAAGCCCTTTGAGCTTATCTTTGAGGGTTTTTTCTAAACGGATGCTGGTGACTTCCATTTCAGTGGTTGAAGTACGGGGAAGGGTTTTCATGATTTTTTTCCTCGATTAAAAAGTAGACATTTCCGTAATATCAGTGTAGTATGAAAAAGTCGCTTTGAACACGATTGAAAACGTTCATGTTACTTTTTTCTGGTTCCCATTCATTTCCATTTATCCTCGCTACTTGCCAACCATGGCAACCTGGGGTCATGGAAAAGCATGGACTAGAACATAGGAGTAACTTCCCGACTAAACCAACAACAGTCTTTAATTTACCCCTAGGGAGTCCATCTCACGGAGATTATCCCCTCTCAGGCGATAATCAACCCCAAGAGATTAGAATATCCCTAACCCTCAAAAGCGGGTGGCGAAGACGAATCTTCCCTATCCCTAGATGAATACCTAACTCCTCAAGGTTTGTCTAACCCCCGCTTTACTCCCTAAGTAGAAAGCGGGGGTTTTGATTATAAAAACCAAAGTTAACGGAGATGAAATTGATCTATTGTTGTTCTCTTACGTATTGACTCACATCAATGATGTCTGCCATATTCAAAGCAAGAAAAGACAATGTTAAAACTAACTTATACCCATGACGGATTTTATATTGATCATCTGGAAACTTCCTTAGAAGCTTGGGTGACAACTCGTGTTCTTTTAGCCTTACGATCAGGCACCAGTTTGTGTGTGGAACCGAGTAGTGCTTCTTTTTTAATTTCTTTAGACTTACCGTACGTAGATCAATTATTGAAAGATGTAGACCAATTTAGCGAGGAAATTTTAGAAGTCAACCGTTGTGATGAAGAAGCCATGGAAGTGGTACTAGAAGGAACTTGGTTGGGATCAGATGTGGCCAGCGAAGAAGGGTTATTTGTCTGTCGTTTAAGCGATCGCTTAGAATCTCTTCTCTATCAAATTTGGCAGGAGTCGCCGGTAACGATTAATTAAGTGTTAGATGGGACAAAATTCTATTCGTTTAGTTGGGTTTCGTCCCTCTACCCAACTACGGACTTCGTTATTTATTAATCTATGAAGTGTTAGTATACAGAAAAAGAAAAATCAATGAAATTTCCTAAAACTCTTATTCAAACTCTCTCCGAAATCAACTCAATAAAAGGGACGTTAGCCAAAAAAGTTGATACTAAAGTCCTCAACTACATTCGAGAAAAACTAGACTATAAAGATAAATTATGTCCGTACTATAACGACGATACAGTTGATGTAATGTTGGCCTTCATTTTATTCTACCACCTTCATCTTCTATCGGATGCTCACCTAACAGTTTTCGCAGAAAAACTATCAGATATCACCTACGAAAAGGATCACGACTTACTCACTTGGTTAGAAAACACTTATCCCTCGGTTAAAGGATATTACGATAATTACAGAACTGAAATAATCAAAGTTCGTAACCAATTAACCACATAAGCCGATCTTGTAGGTTGGGTAGAGGAACGAAACCCAACAATATTATGAACTATTCCATTCCAACAGAAACATCAAAAACAGGCATTTTTGAACTTCCCCAATTAACATCATAAAGACCGCGCTGCACATACCGATGAAAACTGGAATATTCCCAATCTTTTGGACAGGAAACTAACCCATGACGTACGGGATTATAATGAATATAATCGGCATGATTAATAAAGTCTTGTTCATCTCTAATTAAATGTTCCCAAAATCGTCTTTGCCATATAGCCTTTTCTTGTTTACTTTGTCTGGAAGTTGAAACGTTTCCTTGATATTTCAGATCGCATCGACGGCTAAACCAATTTTTAATTAAACGCCAACGAGTTGAAAATTCTGCATCATCTTGGGGTAATGTCCAAATACAATGAAGATGATCGGGTAAAATAACAATGGCATCAATGACAAAAGGATGTTTTTCCATGACTCTACGGAATGAATCTCGCAACAATACTATATTTTCTGCTTCACAGAGAAATGAACGTCGATCATGAGTCACTAAGGTAAAAAAATAGCTGCTTCCTCGTTGTTTTGCTCGACGATATTGCATAAATTAATCATAATCAAGATGTTATCAGTTGGGTTTCGTTCCTCTACCCAACCTACAGACTACAGACTATGGAAAAAAGTCAATAACCCAGTTACCATAATCTTAATGAGACTTGCTCAATCGCAACACCAAGACGAAATCAACAATGACAACCACACCCATTTCCCCATCCTCAACCCAAACCCAATACCCTGATGACATCGGACGTTTTGGCCAGTATGGAGGGAAATATGTGCCGGAAACCCTTATGCCGGCACTCAGCGAACTGGAAACCGCTTATCATCGCTACAAGGATGATGCTGACTTTCAAGCGGAATTATCGCAATTATTAAAGGATTATGTCGGTCGTCCCAGTCCCCTCTACTTTGCCGAACGGTTGACGGAATATTACGCCCGTCCGGACGGTACTGGTCCGCAAATTTACTTAAAACGGGAGGATTTAAACCACACCGGCGCACATAAAATTAATAATGCCTTGGGACAAGTGTTATTGGCGAAACGCATGGGTAAAAAGCGTATTATCGCCGAAACAGGAGCTGGACAGCATGGGGTAGCAACAGCAACGGTTTGCGCCCGTTTTGGCCTAGAATGCGTCATTTATATGGGTATCCATGATATGGAACGGCAAAAACTCAATGTCTTCCGCATGAAACTATTAGGGGCCACAGTGCAACCGGTAGAAGCCGGTACTGGAACCCTCAAAGATGCTACTTCAGAAGCCATTAGAGACTGGGTAACCAATGTAGAAACCACCCATTACATCTTAGGCTCGGTTGCTGGCCCCCATCCTTATCCCATGATTGTGCGAGACTTCCATCACATTATTGGCCAAGAAACCCGTCGTCAATGTCAAGAAAAATGGAACAGTTTACCCAATATTTTACTGGCCTGTGTCGGGGGTGGTTCTAATGCCATGGGGCTGTTTTATGAGTTTGTCAATGACTCTGAGATTCGCCTGATCGGAGTCGAAGCAGCCGGGGAAAGTATCGTCTCCGGAAAACACGCTGCTACCCTCACAGAAGGTCGTCCAGGGGTGTTACACGGGGCGATGAGTTATTTATTGCAAGATGAGGAAGGACAGGTCATAGAAGCCCATTCTATTAGTGCAGGATTGGATTATCCTGGAGTGGGACCGGAACATAGTTATCTCAAAGATACTGGCCGCGCTGAATATTACAGTGTCACCGATGCCGAAGCAGTGGCCGCGTTTCAACGTTTATCGGAGTTAGAAGGCATTATTCCCGCTTTAGAAACCTCCCATGCGATCGCCTATTTAGAAACCCTTTGTCCCCAACTTGAAGGCAGTCCCCGTATTATTATCAATTGTTCAGGCCGTGGGGATAAAGATGTACAAACGGTGGCTAAGTATTTAGAAAATGAGTAGGTTTTAGAGGGAGCAGAGGGAGGAGAGGGAGCAGGGGGCGCAGAGGGAGGAGAGGGAGCAGAGGGAGAAAAAGATTAATTTTGCTTCTCGTCTTCCCACACTCCCCACACTTCCCATCCTTCCCATCCTTCCCATCACCCTGTCACCTGATCACTCCCCACCCTTCCCATCACCACAATAAAACGAATATGGACAATGGTTTTCTTAGATAGTCGTAGAAAAAAACAACTAGAAACCTGCTTGCAAAAATTAGGGGTATCGGATAGTCTAGCCGTTAATTTAGAGTTGTTAGACTTAGCTCTAACTCATCCGACAATTTCTAGGGAAAATAACTATCAACAATTGGAGTTTGTGGGGGACTCGGTGGTGAGATTAGTGGCGGCCGAGATATTATTGGAAACCTATCCCGAGGAATTAGTGGGTGAATTTGCTGCTATTCGTTCCATTTTAGTGAGTGATCGCACTTTGGCCGAGTTTGCTGATAATTACGGCTTAGATCGATATCTTCTGATGTCTGATGCTGTGGCTCAAGATAAATTAGGCCGAATGTCTTGGTTAGCTGATGCCTTTGAGGCGGTTTTGGGGGCATTATATCTCAGCACCAAAAATATGACCTTAGTGCGCCCTTGGTTAGATCCTTTATTACTGAAAAAAGCAGCAGAAATTCGCTCCGATCCAGCCCGCCAGAATTATAAAGATGCTCTACAAGAATGGACTCAAGCTCAACATAAAATTTTACCCGATTATCGTGTCACCCAACAAGACAAAAATGCAAGCCATCATCAACGATTTTTTGCTGAAGTTTGGCTCAAAGATCGTAAACTAGGATCGGGCTATGGTCCTTCTAAAAAAATGGCTGAACAAGCAGCGGCCAAAGATGCTTTTTTCTCTGTTGTTCATCAGTAAACTTCAAAGGTAAAACATGACACAGTTAGATATTAAAACTGAAGCAGTTGTCATCAAGAATGGTAACTTAACTATTGATAGTTATTTAGCGATGCCAACGGAAGAAGGTGTTTTTCCTGCGGTGATTGTTATCCAAGAAATTTTTGGCGTTAATGATCATATTCGGGATGTCACCAGACGCTTTGCAAAACAAGGTTATATTGCCATTTCTCCTGCTATTTATCAACGGCTTGCTCCTGGATTTGAAACCGGTTACACTGCGGAAGCCATTGATATTGGCAGACAGTATAAAAATCAAACAAAAGCGGATGAACTATTGTCAGATATTCAAGCAACAATTACCTATCTTTATAGTTTACCTCAAGTGAAGAAAACAGGGGTGGGAACCATTGGTTTTTGTTTCGGGGGTCATGTGGTTTATTTAGTTTCTACTCTACCAGACATTAAAGCAACGGCTTCATTTTATGGTGCAGGAATTGCTAACTGGAAACCGGGAGAAGAAGGGAAAGCAACAGTCAATTGTACCCCAGATATTAAAGGTACTTTATATGCTTTTTTCGGGGAAGAAGATGCTAGTATTCCTCAAGATCAAGTTGAGATGATCGAACAAGCTTTAAATGATAATAATATTCCACATAAAGTATTTCGCTATGAAGGAGCAGATCACGGCTTTTTCTGCGATCAAAGAGGGAGTTATAATGCAGAAGCTGCTCAAGATGCTTGGCAAAAAGTCTTAGAATTATTCAAGAGTAAATTATTCCCATAACCGTCTCCGAGTCGCACCGTTTAATCTGCGATGAGCATCTGTTAATAACTTAGGAATCTCTAACTTTTCGGGACAACGGGGTAAACAGTCACCACAGTCTGTACAACGGTGTCCCTTATTTCCAGGAAACCAATGTCCGGCATTTTCTAACATTCCATACCGATATTGTCCATAGGCTTTCATATCATAGCCAATCGCTAAATTTCTTAAGCGCAAAATCTCAGGAATATTAATAGATTCTGGACAAGGTAAACATTGATAACATTGACTACATTTCTCTGTCTCTAATACTCTGTTTAAATGCTCTTCTAATTGATTTAATTTATTGCTTTCTTCGGGAGTTAACTGGTTATTTTGCTCAAACAGTGATAAGATTGAGTCTAGTTCTTGAGGATGAGATGCTCCAGTGCTTAACGTAGTAATGCGGCGATCGCTCAATAAAAAGCGATAAGTCAACGCCAAGGGAGAAAACGGCGCACATAAGTCCTGAAGCAAAGCAGAAGGAGTGTAGAGTAAACCGCCTTTATCCCCAGGAGAAATGATAAAAATTCCCATATCTTTTTGAGCAGCTAAAGCGATCGCCGATTCATTCCGTTGAAAAAAATAGTAATAATGAAGGTTCACGAACTCAAATAAATCGGTTTCTATGGCTGCTAGAATGACCTCTAAACTGCCGTGAGTGGAAAATCCGAGGTGGTGTATCTTTCTGTCATCTAAAGCCCGTTTTAGGGGCAAAAAACAGCCATTAGGATCTGTAATCCATTGTAAGTGTTCCCACGTATTGATGCCATGAATGGCAACACAATCAATATAATCTAATTGTAACCGTTCCAAAGACTGATCAATCCATTGACTCATGCTATCAGCATCGGGGGTGGGAGTGAGTTTAGTGGTAATATAAAGTTTTTCTCGAGAAACTAAGGTTTGTTGTTGTAAAAAATTGCCCAAAAATTGTTCACTTTTGCCGTATCCTCTGGCCGTTTCGAGATGATTGATACCTAAAGAAATAGCCCTTTCTAACGTCTCATAAAATCCTGACTCTGAGGAAAGACAGCGCATAGTTCCCAGAGAAAAGATAGACAAATCTAAGTTTGTTTTACCAAAACGCCGATACCGCATTGTTATTTCAAATTTTAAATTCTAAATTCTTATTGTTCATCATTTTTTTCAAGTTTTCCCCGTTTAATCAACTCATCAGGACTTAACTTATCCAAAAAATTACGAAACGCTTGACGTTCTTCTTCGTCGGCTTCCCTATCAACAGGAATAGACGCATCAGCAATCACTTCTTCCATCACCCAGATAGGACTATTAGTCCGCAACGCGATAGAAATAGCATCACTGGGACGACAATCAATTTCTTTTTTTGTTTTTCCTTGTCTCATGCAAAGGACAGCATAAAAAGTATTATCTTGTAGAGAATGAATAATAATTTTCTCCAACAACAGTCCCCAAGCTTCAAATAAATTAGCGATTAAATCATGGGTTAAAGGACGAGGGGGTTTTTGATTTTCTATAGCCCCAATAATAGATTTTGCTTGGTCTTGTCCAATATAAATGGGGAGGGCCCGACGTTCAGAACCATCTTTTAATAATACAATGGGACTGCGAGTTACAGCATCTAAAGCTATTCCTGCCACTTTCATTTCAATCATTGATCTATTCTCTCCAGTATTTTGAAACAAAGATTATGGTTGTTGTGTAAACCGACCATTGAGCCTATCTTAATTACTTTATCTTTAATCAATTAAATAAGTCGAGCAATGGGCTATACTCACAGTATGCCCTAAAATAGAGATAAGATTCTTGTCTAGAACATAGGGGAGATGTGTTTTTAGGAAAGCTTAGTTAATGTTTACTGGTTTAATTCAAGGTCTTGGCGTTATCCGTCCCCTCGAATCTGATCGCTTTACCCTTTCGATTCCCGAGAGCTATTCCTCCTCTATTTTATCAGATTTGGCCCTGGGGGATAGTGTGGCCGTTGATGGGGTGTGTTTAACAGTCGAAGAAATGGTCACCGATGGGTTTGTGGCCACTGCTTCCCCAGAAACCCTAAAACGCACCACCTTAACTCAAAAAATTGCCACTGCTAGTTATGTTAACTTAGAACCCTCTTTACGAGTCGGGGGTAAACTAGGGGGTCATTTTGTGACGGGCCATGTGGATGGGTTGGGATGTTTGCAAGAGGTGATGATGACGGATAAAGCTTGGGAAATGACGTTTTGTCCTCCCCCATCCCGAAGCGAACAATGGCAGTATTATATCCAACCCTATCTTATTTCTAAAGGGAGTGTAGCGGTCAATGGTATTAGTTTGACTGTAGCAGAATGCGATGGAGAGGGAACGTGGTTTAAAGTAGCAGTCATTCCCCATACTTATAGTGAAACCAATCTGTGTTATTTGAAAACAGGAGATTGGGTGAATATTGAGGGAGATATTTTAGGAAAATATGTGGCAAAATTACTCGGAAAAAACCTAAATCCTGAAGAATCTTCTACTGAAATTAATTTAACTTTTTTAACTGAAAATGGTTATTTATAACCATTTTACTTTGAAGAGTTTCTAACATTGGTTATTCCGAGGAACAAGAAATCTCTGTAACCTTTGCCCTCCCCATCGGCATTTTAGGGGTAAGGTTGATCTTTTCCCTCCAAGTCTCCCCCTGCTTCCTCTGCTCCCCCTGCTCCCCCCGCTTCCCCTACCCTCCCCGAAGGGTTAAGATTCAGCAAAACGATACAATAGCCAACCCCCCATTCCTAGGCCCAGAATATTAGGCAACCAACCCGCTAATACTGGGGAAATTAAGCCCATTAGCCCCAAACTTCCAATCAGAAAGCCTAACAAATAATAACTAAAAATAATTACCACACTTAAGCCAAAACCCGTCGCCCGACTCATCTGTTGAGGGGTTGAACCCAAGGCGGAACCAATGACTCCAAACACGACACAAATAAAGGGAAAGGCCAATTTTTGTTGAATTCTCACCTTAAACGTGCGTAACTTTTTATCATCTCCCATCATCTTTAAAATTTTCATATATTGCCTCGCTTGAATAATATTCATTTCGTAGGGATCACGGCCTTGTAGGGCAAATTCAAAGGCAGCTTTCGTTAAGGGTAATTGCCGATGTTCAAAGGGATAAGCCTCTTTATAAGAGGCATCGGGGGCTAATTGATAAATGGTTCCGTTGAAAAAGTCCCAAGTTTCTTCCTGTCCATTCCAGGTGGCTGAGTCTGACACCACAATGCGATTTAATCGTTCTTCTAACCATTCTAAAACCGTTAAGGTTTTAAGACTTTGACCATCAAATTGTTCGGCAAAAAATAGATGTTTTAACCGCTTTTCTTTGTCTCCATTGGGTAAGACCACCTGTTCATAATCAGGGTAAAAAATGTCTTTATTTTGCCAATAGGGATGTTCTTCTTGTAAATACTCCACTAAAATGGCTGTAGCCCGATAATTAGCCGCTGGAACCACTAATTCACTGACCAAAAACGTCACCCCTGTCACCACCAAACTCATCACCACCGCCGGAATAATCAGACGATACAAACTGACTCCACATACCCGAAACGCAATTAACTCGCTGTCACTACTCAAGCGTCCATAGGTTAATAAGGTGCTTAGCATCACAGAAATGGGCAAAGCATAGGCCGTAAACTCTGGCACCTTTAACAGTAGGATTTCTGACGCTTGTATTAAAGGCAAATTAGCATCTACGACTTTATCTGCTAAGTCTGATAGATAACCAATGGCTACCCCCAACACAGACACTAAACCCACAGAAAACAGTAACGGAGCAATTAATTGTGAGGCAATATAGCGATCCATCAGGGATAAAGACCAACGACCCCACCGCAATTTGAGAAAGCGACCGAAGTAGTTATTGACTTTCATGGGCATGGGTTTTCGGGGCATCATTCATAATCTTACTGACGGATCGGGAAAAAGTGAGTTTCACAAGTTGTTTAGTCAACTTAACCATTAGATTTTTCCGCTTTTTTGCGTTACAATTTGTAACAATGGTAACCTCTTTTAGATTGTAATTATAATGGTAACGAAAACGGTTCTGATTACTGGCGCGTCTTCAGGTATTGGACAAGCATTTGCTGAAGAATTAGCTACTCGTGACACCCATCTCATTTTAGTTGCCCGCTCTCAAGATAAACTATATAGATTAGCTAAACAGTTACAGGAGAAGACATCGAGCGATGTTGAGGTCATTGTACAGGATTTGACCGAATCCCAGGCGGGTCAAAAGGTCTATGATTGGGTTGAAGATAAGGGCTTAGCGGTGGATTTGTTGATTAATAACGCTGGTTTTGGGGATTATGGCCCGTTTGCGGAACGGGACTTATCTCGACAGTTAGAAATGATTCAACTGAATGTGACGGTTTTGGTGGAGTTAACTCACTTATTTTTATCTCCGATGCAGCAACGGGGAGAGGGTAGTATTATTAATGTGGCTTCTATCGCTGGTTTTCAAGCGTTACCCTATTTATCAACTTATGCAGCCACTAAAGCCTTTGTTTTGAGCTTTACAGAAGCATTGTGGGCAGAAAATAAGGATAAAGGGATCAACTTTTTAGCGTTATGTCCTGGACCGACGGAATCAAACTTCTTTGAAGCCGCCCAGTTTCCTCAAAGTTTTGAGAATAAGAATAATGGTAGTTTAACCTCAGCCGAAACTGTGGTTAAAGACGCACTTAATGCTTTGGATAATTGTAAATCCAACGTAGTAACTGGGGGAATGACCAACAATCTTATTGTTAATGCGTCTCGCTTTTTCCCTCGAGAATTCTTACTCAGTGCAGTGGAGAAACAATTCAGCCCAAAGTAAGTTTAGAGCAATGCTGTACATTCTAAAATTAACTTTTGATTGATTAAAGCATGGGGTTGAACTTCTAAAGCTCTCCGGAAAGCAGCGATCGCGTCTCGATAGTTTCCTAATGCTAATAAACAGAGTCCTAAACCATGTAAAGCCCCAAAATGATAGGGAACCAATTGAATAACTTTTTGGCAATCTTGTTTAGATTGTTGGTATTTTTCTTGGGAAAAATAAAGGACAGCCCTTCGGTTCCAAGCTTCAGCAAAATCGGGATAGTTCTTGATGGTTTCTGTTAAAATTTCTTCAGCTTTTTGAGCATTTCCTATCTCTAAAAAAAACTGCGATCGCTTTAATAATTCCCGTCCCACTTCTCCTTTTTGAGCAAACCAGAGTTGCCACAGTTGAGCAGTAGCCCTTTGTCGGGCTACTTCATCCGTCTTTTTTAAGTCTTGTAATAACTGAGTAATTTTTGAAGACTTCACAATAATACTTTAGGGATGATTTAGTGTCGTTTATCGTTCAATCAATCGATTTATGATTGGTTATCCGTTTGATTATCTGATTCTACATTAGGAATATAATCGGGTTTTTCTGCATTTTCCCAGCCAGCAGGACGCTTTGAATTATACCAAGCAATGGAACCAATGGTGACAGCAGCGACGAAACCCACCACATAGACGATAACAAAATAGGTAGGGAATTGACCGGCAGTTGCTAATAACAAGTTCATTTTTTTAGTTTCTTTTATGGAGTTTCCTCTATTTTACCAAAGATTGTCATCCGCTTCAAAATACAAGACGTGATAATTATTTTGTGGTTAAATTTGACAGTTATCCAATTGACGAATTAATACAGTTAACCATCCTGTAAACCCCCAAAACTCCATTCCCAACATAGGTAAATGACCTTGAGGGGCCCAAAGATTAAAATTGAGGTCTTTGTAAGATAACCAATTCTTATGTTGTTTCCAGCCTACTTTTTGGGCAAAATCACGCCAAATTTTAGCATCATAATTTTGGTTTCCTCCTAGCTGTTGATAGAGTTTTTTCTGGACTGAAAAGCCAAAATGTCCATTACTTCCTTCGTGCCACAGTTGATTAATAATTTCCAATTCTTGACAGGGTAAATTCTCAACATGATGTTGATCAAGCCATCCTGCTTTTTCGCGGTTCGTTATTTTTAAAATAATTTTTGCTGTTTCTTGGTCTGCTTCTTTTAACTTCCCTGTACTCAAAAATTCTTCTAAGTTTTTATAATTGACTCTTGAATGGGAAATTGAAGCTATTTTTGAAACATTCTGGGCTGTTTTTGTGTCTTTTGGAGATTTTGGCGTTGTATCTTTTAGTGAAGAAGAACGAGAAACTGTCGCTGTTGCTAACTGCTCTTTTCTAGCAGCATTGAGCATAACTTGTCGAGAGTTTCTCAGAGTACGTTGTCGAGCGATAGTTACTTTTTTTTCGGTCAAGAGTTTGAGCCATTCTTGGATCGACTGAGGCCGTTTTTCCGAACGTAATTCCATCCCTTGGAGAATAGCAACATTAACAGTATCACTGATGTTAGGATTATGCTGTTGTGGAGGAATAAGAGTAGCCCCCTGTTGACGAAAAGGGGAAGGGAAGGGCAACTGTAAGGTGAGAACATAGTATAAAGTGGCTGCTAAAGCATAAACATCTGTATAAGCTCCTCGTTTAGCGGTTAATTCATATTGTTCTAAAGGAGCAAAAGATTCAGTGCGAGAATTAGTATGGGTTTGAATTTTATCTTGTACAAATTCCCTCGCTAACCCAAAGTCAATTAAAATGGCTTGCATATCTCGTTTACGCAACATAATATTACCCGGTTTAACGTCGCGATGAATAAATCCTTGTTCATGAATATAGGTTAAAGCTGAGCCAATTTGCTGAATATAGTTGAGTGCTTCTTCTTCAGTGATCCCATTTTTATAATTAACATATTGTCTAATGGTTCCCCCTGCAACATAATCCATGACCATGCACCAAAGTTGTCCTTCTTGGCAGACACTATGGACTTTAATTACATGGGGATGGTTACATTTTGCTAGACAAAAAGCTTCTTGAATAAACCGTTCTTGATGTTTACTAAAATCCGGTTCATTTTGAATAATAGCGTTGAGGGTTTTAATGGCAACTGGATGACCTTGAGGATATTCTGTTGCATGATAGGTGATACCTGACCCTCCATATCCTAAAACTTTCTTAATTTCATAGCGACCATTTTGTAATCTTGTGCCAGGTTTCCAGTTACTCATAATAGGTTTTAATACGTAGATAAAGAGAACAAATAATTAGGTCAAATGTTTATCAGAATTATTAGTTAGATAACTATGATTAGTATTCCCAAAATGATCTCAAAATCTTCATCTAGTCCACAGGGAAGAGTAGGGAGTGATAAGGTAACGGGGTGTGTGGGGAGTGATAAGGTGATGGAGTGACGGGGGGAATATATATCCATGATTTCTCCCAGTCTCCCCCTCTCCCTCTGCTCCCCGCTCCCCCTGCTCCCCCTAGCTAAACAGCGTCAAGTTAACCCATACCCATGATTTCGTAACCAGCGTCGACATAAATCACTTGACCGGTAATACCACTGGCTAAGTCACTTGATAAAAAAGCGGCCGTATTACCTACCTCTAACTGGGTTACAGTGCGTTTTAGGGGAGCAACCTCTTCCACATGACGAATCATATCTAAAATGCCTCCCACCGCAGAAGACGCTAAAGTACGAATCGGTCCGGCAGAAATAGCATTAACCCGAATATTATTGGGGCCAAGTTCAGACGCTAAATAGCGGACACTCATTTCTAGGCCAGCTTTAGCCACCCCCATTAAATTGTAGTTAGGAACGACTTTCACTCCTCCCAAATAGGTTAAAGTGACAATGCTCCCTCCTTCTGTCATTAAGGGTTGAGCGTATTTAGCCATATTACCCAGAGAAAAGGTACTAATTTCGAGGGACTGATTAAACGCTTCACGAGGAATGGCACTAAAGTCACCCCCTAACCCCTCTTTATCCGCAAAGGCCAAACAGTGGATCAAAATATCGAGTTTTCCCCAAGTATCGGCAACGGCCTTGAAGGTTTCTTCCACCTGTGCTTCATTTTGGACGTTACAAGGCACAATAATCGAAGGATTGATGGGTTCAACCACATCACGGACTTTCTTCTCAAAACGCCCTTTGTCGTCCGGTAAATAGGTAACAGCTAAATTAGCCCCGGCCTTATGGAGTTGTTGAGCAATTCCCCAAGCAATGGAGCGATTATTGGCAATTCCCGTAACCAGCGCGTTCTTTCCAGTTAAATCTAACATAATTATTTTGAGAAATGGGCAAAGTTTCTGCCGAGTTAAGCCCCATTTTTGCATAATGGTGGCTATAATCAGGGACAGAACCAGGGATAAATGATCCCAATAGAATTATTGTGAAGCAAAATGTAGCAAAAACCTTTGAAGATACGTTAAAGTGTTGTTTTCATCAGGGACTCACAATTGTCTTTCTCAGAGTCGGTCCCCTTGTTTTTTCGGTGTTGTATTAAAGTGTAATGGAATTGTCTGTACCACAAGATAAACCTTTAGCTGCTGTGTTCCGTCGTATTGGTGGCGGTGCTTATCCCCCTGTTGTTGAAGCCTTTGATCGGGGGAAAACAATCTTTTTTCCGGGTGATCCGGCGGAAAGGGTCTATTTCTTACTCAAAGGCGCGGTTAAACTGTCTCGGGTTTACGAAGCAGGGGAAGAAATTACGGTGGCCTTATTGAGAGAAAATAGTGTCTTTGGGGTGCTGTCTTTGATTACGGGACAACGCTCTGATCGGTTTTACCATGCGGTGGCCTTTACCCCGGTAGAGTTGCTGTCGTCCCCCATCGAACAAGTGGAACAAGCTCTGAAAAATCACCCCGATTTGTCTATTTTAATGCTTCAGGGTCTATCCTCACGGATTTTACAAACGGAAATGATGATCGAAACCCTAGCACATCGGGATATGGGTTCCCGTTTGGTCAGTTTTCTGTTAATTTTATGTCGGGACTTTGGGGTACCGACTCCTGAAGGGATTCGGATTGATTTAAAATTGTCCCATCAAGCGATCGCTGAGGCCATTGGTTCAACCCGTGTGACGGTGACTCGTCTTTTGGGAGATTTGCGCCAAGAAGAAATGATTTCTATTCATAAGAAAAAAATTACGGTTCATAATCCGGTTGCCCTTTCTCAGCAATTTGCCTAACGTTGTTGTTAACCTGAAAAGCGAATGACCAGTGCTTATATCCTAATTGCATCGATCCTCATTTTAGGAGGCTTAATCGCAGCATTGGGCGATCGCTTAGGTAGTAAAGTCGGCAAAAAAAGACTGACCATCGGTAATTTACGCCCTAAACAAACGGCCGTAGTGGTAACAGTCTTCACAGGAACCTTAATTGCAGCCTTAACTTTTGGGATTTTACTAGCTTTTAGTAAATCCCTACGAGAAGGGCTTTTTCAATTGGATGAAATTCAAAAACAATTACGTATTGCTAAGGCGGATTTAGAGGAGGTCGGTAATGATAAGGAGGAGATTGAAAAGGAACTAAAACAAACCAAAGAAGAGCAAAAAAATGTTGAAAAAAAGTTACAATCTACCAACGACAATTTTAATCAAGCAAAAGAACAACTTAAATCAGTTTCTAGTCAAGCAGTGCAATTAAAAGCCGATATTCAAACCCTACTTAATGAAAGGAAAGAACTTCGACAAAATAAAATTGAACTAGATGCAGAAATCCAACAACTTAAACAAGAAGTGAGTCAAAGAGATGAAGAATTGACTAAAGGTAAGGCTCAAATTGCCGAACAAACTCGCATTTTAAATGAACGACAAAAACGCCTTCAAAGTTTAGAACAACAACAAAGTACCCTGCAAGCAGAAATTGAGAGAAGAGATGCTGAAATCACCCAACTTGATCAGTCCATCAAGGAAAAAGATACGGTTCTCAAAGAAAGAGAATTTCAGTTACAACAGTTAGAAAGGGAATCTAATTATTTACAAAGACAAGTCGAACTGCTAGAACAATATTATCAAACTTATCAAGAGTTACGAGAGAGAAAAATTGCCATTGTTAGAGGACAAGTATTATCCATTGGTGCCGTGCGCTTGGTAGTTCCAAAAGCAGGAACTGAAGTGGTTGATGAACTGCTAAGAAAAGCGAATCGAACGGCTATTGAATTAGTGGGCAAACAAGAGATTAAACCCAATGAAAGAGTGGTTAAAATTACTCAAGGACAGGTTCAACAATTGGTACAAAAGTTACAAGATGGACAAGAATATGTGGTCAGAATTATTGCCGCCGGCAACTATGTTCAAGGAGAAAAAGAAGTAAGAGTTTTTGCTGATATTGCCTTGAATCAAAGGATTTTTAGCGAAGGAGAAACTATCGCTATTATCTCTATGGACTCTTTAGAATTAACGGATCAAATTATCCAAGAAAGGTTAGATTTATTACTCTCTGCTACCCAATTTCGCGCCCGTCGTTCTGGCGTTTTAGGAGGAATTCAAGTGGGAGATGGAAGACTCAAAACTATAGTAGATTTTATAGAAGAAATTAAACAATCTGAGGAAGGATTAGATGAATTAAGAGCAGTTGCTATGAACGATACGAAAACAATTGGCCCCCTTGAGTTACAATTATTAGGGATTAGAGATGGAGAAATTATTGCAGAAACTGAACTAGAATTATGAGTCAGAAAACATCATCAAACATATTAGGATTTGATCCAGGAAGGGATAAATGTGGAGTAGCTGTCACTGACCAAAAAGGTAATCCCTGTTACCACGAGGTCATCGAATCTTCTCAAGCCATTTTAACCATTAATACTCTCATTCAACAATTTTCTATTCATCGGTTAGTGATGGGAAATCAAACCACCTCTAAACAGTGGAAAAAACGCTTAGAAAATGAGTTATCCGGGTCTATTCCTATTGTCATGATAGACGAACGAAATAGTACCCTAGAAGCACGCGATCGCTATTGGGAAATGTATCCCCCTCAAGGGTTAATGCGTCTGCTTCCTAAAGGAATGCGAAACCCTCCTCGTCCTATTGATGATATTGTTGCTATTTTACTAATAGAACGATATTTTAAGAGTATTAAATGAGGATAAAATCAATGACATTACCACAAGTTATTAATCAATTTATCAAAAATCCTTCCCATTTACCAAAGAATATTATCTGGCATTTTCCTAGAAAAACATCCACACAAAAACATATTTTTGTCTTAGGTGCGCCTCGCAGTGGGACAACTTTAGCTAAGTTAATTTTAACCTCTCATCCCTATTTAATTGGCCCTGGTTATGAAACCGCATTTTTTACTTATCGGGATATTTTTAGTTTTAGATTTAAAGGAATTAAAAGCAAAAAAATGAATGAGTTAAGGCAAAAATGTCACGATATTGTGGAATTTTTTGACGTTTTCACTAATCATGTTTTAAGTGATTATCCAGATGCTAAATATTATGTAGAAAAAACCCCTCAGCACGTTTTACAATTGGCATTTTTAACTAAATATTTTCCTAATTCAAAATTTATTCACATGGTTAGAGACGGAAGGGATGGTTTTTGTTCTGCAAAATTTCATAAAAATGTTGTTCAAGGAAGTGATGTTAAACGTTATGCAAAATATTGGCGAAAATGTCTTAATAGTCGTATAAAATTAGGGGATAAAGATAATATTTTAGACGTTAAATATGAAGCGTTAGCATCCGATCCAGAAACCACTATTAAAGGTATGATGTCTTTCATTGGAGAAACCTATCATCCTCAACAATTAGAACCTGGAAAATACTCTAATAATGCGATTACTAAGATAAAAACTCCTGTGTTTGCGAAACTTTCTTCTAATATTAATGATTCTAGTATTCAAAGATATAAAAAAGAATTATCAACCGAAGAAATTGAAACATTTAATAAGATTGCTGGTCAACAATTACATCATTTTGGATATGAGGTTTAATAATGATTATAGGGGAAAGATATCAAATCGGCGATCGCTTGGGAGAAGGGGGAACTGCTATTATTTACAAGGCAATCCCCCCCACCCCCCTTTGAGAAGGGGGACTGGCAAAAGGCATAATTAGGTGAGAAAGTGGTTTCAGCGTTTGCCAATGTCCTAACAAAAATGCGTAGTGCTATAGAGACGCAATGGCAAGCAAGATGCTTGCACTACATCATCGAATCTGATACACAAACCTAACTTTTGAACCTCCCGTCGCGAGAGGCGCGAGGGATTCCCATATAGACTCTTGACTAGACTACCTAAATAGTCCCCGTCAGACCGCCATTACTGGGCTGTTTATAAGCGCGTTCA
>JAAUYB010213175.1_pt1 | contig 17885 bp, 10 predicted proteins | sample 7278071 | NCBI WGS metagenome assembly JAAUYB01 (sample SAMN14350121, study PRJNA611818) | marine sediment metagenome | isolation source: surface marine sediment (1.8m) | place: French Polynesia: Moorea | collected 2018-08
ATGCACGGGACGCCCAACCCCGCCCTACGCGACGAGATGCGCCGCTACGGCTATAACTTCCGACCCACCAAAAAGGAAGCGGCGCCGCAACCGGCGCAAGCCGAACAACCCGAGGAAGCTAACGTCGAAAGCGAACCCGCGGCGGATGTGGAGACAAGTCGATATCGAATATGGACCGGACCGCGACAAACCGCCCCCGGCGGCGTGCGAAGCACTCACGACGCGACACGGTTCATCGAGCCGGTGTCCCAATCGCCGCCCCCCGAAGGCTGATTGACGGATATGACGCCGCGGCTGAGAGAAAACCTCGGCTTGAAAATGGCGGCAAACCTGGTTACATCTCACAATTTGAAAAACCCTCCTTTGCTTCATGCCTGTTTTAAGGCACAATTGATGTAGATCCGGCTCGTTTCTATCGGATTCTGCAAACCCTACAACCCCATAGGCTCCTAACCTGAGCAACACGCGAGGGACATTTCCTTCTTATGAGCCACCTGACTTCCTCCACGGAATCTGCTTCGATCGTTGTCATTGACGATACGCCGCTCAATCTGAAATTGCTGGCAGAGTTGTTGAAGCGGAAGGGCTATCATGTGCGCCCCTGCAGCACCGGTCTCGAAGGGTTGAAGGCAGTCCGCGATGAATTGCCCGACCTGGTCTTGCTGGATATCGGTCTGCCCGACAAGGACGGTTACGCCATCTGTGAAGAACTGAAGGCCGATGCCGCCACCCGCGAGGTCCCCGTGATTTTCATCAGCGCCCTCAGCGAGGCCCTGGACAAGGTGCGCGCTTTTGCCGTGGGTGGTGTCGACTTTATCAGCAAACCCTTTCAAGGTCAGGAAGTTCTGGTCCGCATCAAGGCCCATTTGGAATTGTATCTGCTTAAGCGGGATCTTGAACGGCGCGTTGCCGAGCGAACCGCCGAATTGGAAGCCCTGAATACCGCCTACGAGCGGTTCATTCCCCACGAATTTCTCAGCTTCCTGAACAAGTCGCGCATCACGGAAGTTGAATTGGGCGACCAGGTACATCGCGCCATGGCCGTGATGTTTACCGATATTCGCGATTTCACCTCGCTTTCCGAAACCATGACGCCCCAAGACAACTTCCGCTTTATCAATGCCTACCTGAGACGCGTCAGCCCGGTGATCCGACGCCACGGCGGGGTGGTGGACAAATACATCGGCGATTCGATCATGGCCTTGTTCGAGAAGGATGATGCGGGCCGCGCCCTGGACGCCATGGTGGATATCCGTCGTGAAGTTGCCGCCTACAATGAGCATCGCATGGAAACCGGGCGCCGCTCCCTGCAAATAGGTATCGGTCTGCACGTCGGCGATTTGATGATGGGCATCATCGGTGAGGAGATGCGCATGGAAAGCACCGTCATCTCCGACGGAGTCAACCTGGCCAGTCGTTTGGAAAGCCTCACCAAGCACTACGGTGTCTCCATCATCGTCAGCAAACAAACCCTGGCCCTGGTGCCCGACTACCACAAGCGTTATCACGTGCGTTTCCTTGACCTGGTTCAGGTTAAAGGGAAACGCGAGCCGGTTTTGATCTATGAAATGTTCGACGGCGACGAGGAGCGCGTCTTCAATCTGAAGCTGGAGACCCGAGCCGATTTCGAGATGGGTCTCTACCATTTCCACCGCGAGGAATTCGCCGATGCCTGCGCCTATTTCAAAAAAGTCAGTCAGGTGAATATTCAGGATCAAGCCGCCTGGCTCTTTCTGAATCGGGCCACTCATCACAAAAAACACGGTGTCCCCACCGATTGGGTAACCCTGGATTGCCTGAAGGAACCCATACCGCGACCCAATTGATCCAGACAAGACGGCTTTCTTTCCGTACAATAAAGAAGGAGTGTCTTCGAGGTATGTCCGCTTGCCGTCGTTCATCTTTTACTGAAAAAGGAATACCCATGACTTGTCGCCTGTTGTTACTACTCCTCACCTCCCCTCTGTTTGCCCAGGATGTCGTTCAGGAACGGATCTCCGTGGTTCTCCGCGACATTCGCGTCCACGTTGTCGATAGGGACGGAAATCCCGTCACCGGTCTGACAGCTGAAGATTTTGCGCTCCGCGAGGGCAAAACCGACCAAGAGTTAAGCTTCTTCGAAGAAGTGGACCAGCGCACCGGCGCCGTGGTGAAACCCGATACCATCGACCTGACCGAACTGGGCGCCGGCGGCGCCGTGGTCAAACCCGCGGGCCGCGCCGTGATTCTGTTTTTAGATACCAGCAACATCGCCGTGGAAGCATTCGAACCCATGATCAAAGCCGCACAGGATCTGGTGCGCGCGGAGGTCCGCCCCGGCGTGAAGATGAAGATTCTGCACTATGACGATAAGCTGAATCACCTCTCTCCCTTCAGCGAAGACGTCGGTATGTTGGCCGATTCCCTGCTGAAAGCCAGGTATAAAGGGCATTTCCGCCAGGCGCTTCTGCAAAACCAACGGTGGATTATCGACGCCATGGAAGAACTGGATATCGCGGAAGCGGCGTCCGCCCGGGAAGCGGCCGGCAACACGGGCGCCTCGTTAGCCGTCAACCTGGCTGTCGCTCCCCAGTTCGAAGAAAATCGCCGGGAGGAGTTGAACGACTTCATCTATGAGAAGGAACGCCTGAAGATGGCTCATTTCCAGAGCTATTACCTGCAAATGGAGGCCATGGCGCAGATGCTGGGTCCGCATCCCGACACCAAGGCCATTTACCATCTTTCCGGCGGCGTCTACCTACAGCCCGCGGGTGGTCAGTACCTGGATACCCGTGCCCAGTCCAGCAACTTGACCAAGCTTTTGAACCGCCACAATGTGACCGTCTATTCCTTCGTTCAAGCCGACCGCAACCCCATCGGCGAAGTGCTGAAAGTTGGTACGCACCGCATCGAGCCGCCTCGGGTGACCTCCGGTAATTCCCAATTCGAGGATACCTTCCAGCTTCAGAGCGGACCCCATAAGGTGGCCACGGATACCGGGGGCTTCTTTTCCCGGGCCGACGGCACGGCTTCAGTCGCCGCCGAGGTGGTCAAGCTGCAAGAGTCGTCCCGGCACTATTACCGCCTGGTCTATACGGTGGACCCCGAGGATGCCGGCGAGCGTATCCGCGTCAAACTGGTGAACAAGGGCAGAAAATACAAGTTGCACTACGGCAAGGTGTTCGGTCGGAAGAAGGCCTGGAACGAATGGACCAGAACCGACAAGCAGTTGGCCTTTGAAGCGTCTCTGTTCTTCTCGCGCGAGAAACGCAACGAATTGAACTGCCGCTATAGTTTCAACCGATTCAGGAACAAAGACGGCAAGGTGATCATTCCGGTCGCCATAGATCTTCCCCTGGCCAGGGTGCCCAAAAATGGATATGAGATCGGGGTTGCGGCCGTGGGACAGGACGAATCGCTGTACGATGTGATCCAGGCAACCGTGGTCAAACCGCCGCGCGCGGCCGGTATTCGCATGCATCACGTGTTGGTTTCCGAGGCCGATCCGGATGCCGTTCGCTTTTTTGTGCGCAACAATGATACCGGTGAATTCTCGATACACGAAAAAACGACACGGGAACCCATACACACCGAGGATTCGTTCCACCTGAGCGAGGTGGTGCTGTCCCAGGACGACGACTACCGGCTGCTGCCGTTGAACATGATGGAAAACGCCAAGAAGGCCGACAAGGACCGCCGAAGTGTCGATCCCATGGTGCTCGGCGAAATGCTGGTGCGCGGCCGGGAAAAGGTCTACCGTGGTGAACCCCTGAAGCTGTTCTTCCACATCAACGGACTGAGCGGCGACCCGGCCAGACTGTCCCTGCAAATACATGTCATGCAGGGCAAACAATCGGGCTCGGCTCAGTTCCAGCAGTTGGGCATGGTTGAAGTGGACGGCGGTTGGCGTGTCTACGGGCAGATTCCCGATTTGGCTTTGAAGGCGGGCGAGTACGAACTAAGAGTTCAGGCCGTTCACATGGATACGCTCGAAGCCCATACAAGGATTATGCCGCTGATTGTCAGCAACTAGGCCGGCATCCGGCGACGGCAGAACTCCCGGGTGATGCCCCCTCGGGTAACGAGAAAAGCCCTCGGCATATTGCCGGGGGCTGTCCCTTGCAGGCAGGCGAATAACGCCGCTTGTCAACGTAGATCAATGTATTTTGTAAGGCCTATTTGAAACTCACCTCGATGCTGTCTCCGCTGAAGCAGGCGGCCGAAATGGGAATACCAGGGCTGAAAAACATTTCTTTTGTTCTGTTTTCAAACCGTCTTTCGTACGCAACTAAGGGATAAAGCTCAGCATTTCATAATATATGCAAAGACATGGTAGTCCCTGATTCAAGTCATTGAATTCAAGTATTTGAATCAGGACCGGTCAGATCTTAATCGGCAACGGTCACGAGAATTCTTCATCACGCTGAAAGGCCCGTCGGTTATGGTTTTGTCAGAAAAAGGTAAAGGGTTCTTCACCGGCGGCATGTTTCTTGCCGTTAGAGCGGTGTCTTCGTGCATACGGCCCCGCCTTCCCAACCAAGGGCCGCATGGTCCTCGAAATTTCCCTTTCGAGGCGTTTTCTGGATAGATCGTCCGGCCCCGGTCGGACTTAATCACCTAAAAAACTAAGGAGAATTCAGTATGGAGAGAAAGTATAGTCGAATTGCGCTTATGTGCATCTTTTCCGCTTTTCTAGCCGGCTCGGCATTGGCCCAGCAAGAAACCGGTAATATCAATGGTACCGTCAGCGCCGACGGGGGCGACACCCTGCCCGGCGTGACCATCTCCGCTACCGGTAAGTACCTCTTCGGAGAACGTGCCGCCGTTTCTGATGAGAATGGGCGCTACAGCCTGCGAAACCTGCCCAACGGCGAGTATGACGTGACCTTCGTGATGCCCGGTTTCAAAACCGTCAAGCGCACGGGTGTCCGTGTTCAGATCGGTCAAACCACCAACCTGAACGCCACCCTCCCCGTTTCCTCGGTGCAGGAAGTATTGACCGTGACCTCCAACGAGCCGCTGGTCGATACCACCAATGCCAATCAGGGCGACAACTTCAACGCTGAAGACCTGAGCGCGCTGCCCACCACCAACGACCCCTGGTCCATCCTGGAAGTCACCCCCGGTGTTTACATGTCCCAGAACAACATCGGCGGCAACAAGCAGGGCACCCAGGCTCGTTTCGGCGCGCACGGTACGTCTCCCTACCAGAATGCCTACTACGTGGACGGCATCAACCTGACGGATACTTCGGCATCCGGCGCCTCCGGTCAGTACTATGACTACGACACCTTCGAGGCCGTTCAGGTTTCTACCGCTTCCCACGACGCTTCCGTCGGCGCTCCCGGCGTTGCCATCAACATGGTGACCAAAACGGGCTCCAACGAATTCGAAGCAAAGGCATCCTACGGCTACAGTTCGGAAGCCTGGCAGAGCAACAATTCGATTATACGTGACGGCGACGGCGCGGTGCTCAGCAGCCCGCAGGACTACAACCGCGACTTGAACATCAACTTCCGCGGTCCTATCGTCAAAGATAAACTGTGGTTCTTCGTCGCTCATCACGACAACAAAGTCAACCTGTACACGCCCAACACCAACAAAGCACTGTCCGACTTGACCGAGTTGGAGCAAACCAACGCCAACCTGAAGTGGGCCGTCAACGACAGCCACACGGTCAAAGTAGCGTATAACGAAAACAACAAGTCCAAGTCCAACCGCCTGCCCACCTGGCCCTCTTCTTCCTACTACCAGGGCGCCGGTCTCGGCTGGGCTCAGGATGGTCCCGGCGATGCCTGGTACATCCAGGACGAGTGGTTCGTGAACGATGCGCTTACTTTCAACTTCAAGTACGGCCAGCAATCCTTCCCCTTCACCCTGGGCCAACCCGGTGATGCGGCCGCCGATGTTTTGACGCGCTATCCCGTACACGTCAACAACGGTAACGGTACGGCTACTTCCGCCTACTCCTACCCCGTGTACGACCGCTCCAACGATACCTTCACCGCCAAAGGTAACTACTTCAGAACCATCGGCGCCAGCTCCCACGATTTCAGCTTCGGTATCGACTACCTGGCTTCCGAGAACCTGACCGACGACAACTACCCCGGCAACGCCATCGTCTACCAGGACGACGCTACCCAGGGTGAAATCTGGTTCTACCGCCCGGTATTCACCACCAACGAAACGTCCAACACCGCGTTCTACCTCAACGATGTCATCACCCTGAACAAGTGGACCTTCAACGTGGGTCTGCGCTATCAGGTCCAGAACGGCACCATCAATGCCGGTATGGTTGAAGGCACCTGGCAGAACGTACCCGCGGAACTGGGTGTACGCAACGGCCAAACTTTCGCTGATCGTTTTGCCACCGTTACCTCGCCCGAACTGTCGGACGTTGCCGAGTGGAAAGACCTTCTGCCCCGTTTCTCGGTCACCTACGACCTGAACGCGGACGGTCGCACGCTCTTCAAGGTGGGCTTGAACCAGTACGCGCACACCATGAACAATGATGAGTTCGAACTGGCTTCTCCCCTGTCTGAACTCGAAGAGGACTATCCCTGGGAAGACAAAGACGGCAACGGCCTGTTCCTGGGCGACGGCACGGACTGGGATGAAGTAGACTTCGATACCCTGCTGTGGTCCGCGGGCGGCGGCTCCGGTACGGAAATCGCCGACGGCTACGAAGCCCCCATCACCGACGAAGCCATCTTCAACTTCTCCCACCAGTTCGCCAACAACATGGCCCTGTCCACCAGCGTGATCTACCGCAAAACATCCAACATGACCTACACGCGTCAAAACGGCGCCGCCGGTCTGGAAAACTGGGAAGCTACCACGTTCACCGATGCCGAGGGCACCGTCCATGACACCTGGGAATACGTGGGCTCCGGCGTTACCAGTCAAATTCGCACCAACCTGGACGACTATGAAACCGAATACACCGGCTTCGAGGTGACCCTGGGTCAGCGTGGCAAGAACTACAGCTACAACGCATCCTTCACCACGGGCTCCATAGATGTATCCTACAACCTGGACGAGCTCAACACGCCCAACGAAGCAGAAACCCTGCTGACGGGCCGTCGTTTCTCCAACGACTACGCCGGTGAGTGGACCGCCCGCCTGTACGGTTCCTACACCCTGCCCTACGACATCCAGGCATCCGCCAAGGTGCGTATCGATTCCGGCAGCTACTACAACGTTTTCGAACAGTTCAACGACGGCTTGACCACTTCCAGCGTGCTCATCAACGGCCGCGAGACCGATCACCTGCCCTCCTACGAGGTCTTCGACATCGGCTTCGCGCGCACGTTCACCATGGGCAACGCCGGTAACCTGGAACTGAAAGTAGATATCTACAACCTGTTCAACAGCGATACCATCGTGGCCTACCGTTCGGCCAACATTCAATCCAGCGTGTTCGAACAACCCGCCGAAATCCTCGGCCCCCGGGTTGCACGCATCAACATTTCCTACATCTACTAAGTCATCGCACCTAACGGTGCGGGAAATGCGAAAGGCCCGGCGAAAGTCGGGCCTTTTTTGTTCGGCCCGTGTTGACGGAGCATAGATGAAACGATCCGGGAAACAGAAAAAGGAGCCACCGGACCGCGCCCGGGCCGGTAGCTCAAATCTAAGGAGAGTATTAACATTTCTTTGAACGCCGGCCGGCAGGGTAAAGTTTGTAAAAAACTTGAAACGAAACAAGTTTTACATGTTTCATTCGCGGGCCGAACCCCATCGGAAAGTGGGTGAAAATCCGCGACCTTTGGGGAGTTTCCAACAGCTTTTTTGTACGTTTCATTTCATGTGAAACACAGTGATGAGTAACGGTGGATGTTTCGCGACTGGCGCGTTTCACTTTGTTTCACTTTGCAATCTGGCATTCCTCTTGCCCTTATAGATAAGGATGAAGGAGGAAGCCATGAAACAGATATTGATCTTAGGCGCCGGGACTGCCGGAACCATGATGGCCAACCACCTCAATCGGTTGCTGCCCAAGGGCTGGCAAGTTACCGTGGCCGATCCCGAAAACCAGCATCTCTACCAGCCCGGGTTGTTGTTTCTGCCCTTCGGCGCTCGCGATGAACACAAGATCGTCAAGTCTCGCGCCCACACCTTGAAACGCGGCGTAACCTGGTTGCAGAAAGCCGTCGAGACCGTGGATCACGAACACAAAACCGTGATCATGAAAGACGGGCATCGGGAGACCTACGATATCCTTATTATCGCCTCCGGTTCGCACATCCAACCGGATATGACGCCGGGTATGACCGAGGACGAGTGGTACCATTCCATCTTCGACTTCTACAGCCTGGCCGGGGCCCGTGCGTTGCGCGACAAGCTGGCCGACTTCCAGGAAGGCCGCCTGGTGGTCAACGTGGTCGAAATGCCGATCAAGTGCCCCGTCGCGCCCTTGGAATTTCTCTTCCTGGCCGATGACTACTTCCGCAAGCAGGGTCGGCGCGACCGGGTGGAAATCGTGTTCGTCACCCCGCTTGACGCCGCCTTCACCAAACCCGTTGCCGCCAAAGTTTTGGGCAACAGCTTGCTGGACCGCGGCATTCGCCTGGAAACCGAGTTTATGACCGGCGAAATCGACCCCGCTAAAAAGCAGTTGCTCTCCTATGACGAGCGCGGCATCGATTTCGACCTGCTGGTTACCGTGCCCACCCATACCGGCGCCGACTTCGTGGAAGCCTCCGACATCGGCGACGAACTGGCCTTCATCCCCACGGACCGTCACACCCTGGCCGCCAGGGAAATGGAAGACGTCTTCGTGGTGGGCGACGCCACCGACCTGCCGTCTTCCAAGGCCGGTTCGGTTGCCCATTTCCAAGCAGAGTTGCTGACCGAAAACCTGTTGCGCAAGATCCGCGGGGAAGAGCTCGAACCCAGCTTCGACGGTCACAGCAACTGCTTCGTGGAAACCGGCGACGGCAAGGCCATGCTGATCGATTTCAACTACAACGTTGAACCGGTTCCCGGAAGATTTCCCTATGCCTTCGGCCCCTTCAGCCTGATGAGGGAGAGCCGCATGAATCACTGGGCCAAACTGGCGTTCCGACCGACCTACTGGCACGCGTTACTGCCGGGCCGGCGCCTGCCCATCAGCGCCCAAATGTCAACCAGCGGCAAGCAATTGGAATTCCTGGCCGCTGTCACCGAGTAATCGAGGAGGACGTCATGACACAAGCCGTTTATGCAGGAAGCATGGTTGAATTGGACGCCGAGGGTTTCATGACTCGCGCCGATGCCTGGTCTCGTCCGGTCGGCGAGGCCATTTCCCAAGAACTGAATATCTCTTTGACCCCGGAACACTGGAGGTTGATCGACTTCGCCCGCGAGGATTTCAGCATTAAAAACACATCGCCGGGCTTGCGCCGCATCTCCAAGTACACCAAAACCGGGATGAAAGACATCTACCGGCTGTTCCCCAAGGGACCCGGTAAGCTGATCGCCCGCATCGCCGGGCTGCCCAAACCCAAGAGTTGCCTGTAACCTATCGAGATTTCCAAGGAGGACGTCATGACCGAAGCAACCTTGACCGCACCCGTCGAAGCGGAAGTTAACCAGCCCCAAACCATGCAAAAACTGAGCGTGATCTGCTCCAAGGGCAGCCTGGACATGGCCTATCCCGGTCTCATTCTGGCCAATGCCGCCCGCATGAGCGGTATCGACGCCGACCTTTTCTTCACCTTCTGGGGCCTGGACATCGTGAACAAGAAAAAGATCGACCATCTGCACCTGACCTTTGTCGGCAACCCCTCCATCCCCATCCCCGCCATGGTCGCCGGGCTTCCCGGGATGGAAGGCTTCGCCACCAGCATGATGAAAAGGGAAATGGAGAAACTGGATATCCCGCCGGTCAGCGAGATGATCGAGATCCTCGACGACTCGGGCGCTAATTTGTACGCCTGTCAGTTGGCCATGGAAATGTTCAAACTGGAAAAGGACGACCTGGTTCCCCAGGTAAAAGACGTGCTTTCGGCCATGGACTTCATGGACATGGCCGGTAACTCGCAAATCATCTTCATCTGAATGTTTATATGGGGGTCCCGCTCATGGGGACCCCGTACCGACCGCATTTTCGGCCGGGCATGGGTTCACACCAAAGGAGGGAACCATGTTCGTACGTCGTTTCTTTGCAATAATGATCCCGGTATGCATGATCGGACCAACCCCGCTGCCCGCCACCGACGGCATGAGCCTGGAAGGCTGGGGCGCGGTGTCCACCAGCCTGGGCGGCGCTTCCATGGCCTATGACAACGGTATGGCCGCCTTGATGAATAACCCCGCTACCTTGATCTATATCAAACAGGGCGAATCGCAATTCGTTCTTTCCCTGACCCAACTGGGACCCGAGGTCAGTACCACGGTCCACACCGCCGGCGGCGATTACACGGCCGGCTCCACTTCCGACGCCTTTTACATGCCGTCCTTCGGCTGGGGCAAACGCCGGGGCAAACTGGCCTACGGCGTGGGGATGTTCGCACAAGGCGGCATGGGCTGCCAATACGCGGCCGACAGTTGGCTGGGCGCGCCCTGGACGCCGGATACCGGATTCGATCCCCTGGTCAACCGCTCGGAAGTCAGCGTGGGCCGCTTTATCGGCGCCGTTGCCTATGAGATCAATCCACGTTTCACCATCGGCGGCAGCCTGGATTTTGTTTGGGCGGGCCTGGACCTGCAAATGGGCATGAGCGAAGCCCAGTTTATGGATATGGCGAATCCCTACAGCCAAATGGGCGGTTATGCGAACGGTTCCATGGTGGAAATGTTCGGCATGATGTATGAACCCTTCGGCGGCTACGGGGTGCAACAGTTGCACTACGCTTACTTCGACTTTTCCAACGACAGTGACTTCACCGGCGAGAGCAGCGGCTACGGCTACGCCGCCAAACTGGGTTTCCAGTGGCAGGCCGCACCTACCTTATCCATCGGCGGCGCCTGGCACAGTCAGACGGATATCTCCGACCTGAAAACCGACAAGGCGAGCATGCGCATGGGTCTGGCCATGGACACGGGTCTCATGACGGGCGGAATGCCCACGGGCTCCTACGCGAATATCGAGATGCCCCTGGCCGGTGAAATCAGGGTACGGGATTTCCAATGGCCGACCACCTACGCCCTGGGTCTGGCCTGGCATCCCAACGTCCGCTGGATGGTGGCGCTGGATATGAAACGCCTGCAATGGTCCGAGGTCATGGCAAGTTTCGACATGACCTTCACCGCGGACAGGGTACCGGAAAACGGCGCCTTCGGCGGCATGCAGATGAACGCGGGCTTGTACCAGAACTGGGAAGACCAGACGGTATGGTCGGCGGGCGCCGCCTACGCGGCCATGCGCGGGCTGGAACTGCGCGCCGGCCTGAATCTGACCGACAATCCCATCCCGAACGCCTATGTCAACCCGTTGTTCCCGGCCATCATCGAGCAACACGCCATGCTGGGCGCGGGCTTCGAATGGGGCCCCGGCGTCCTGGACCTGGTGGTGGTGCGCTCCTTCAACGAAGAAGTCACGGCCCCGGGCAACGGCAGCACGGTTCCGCCGGTTACGGCCTCCCATGACCAAATCAATTGGGCCGTTCAATACAGTTGGAAATACTGATCAGCCTTTTTCAAGCTGCATTCTCCGGGGGGCTTCGGCCCCCCTTTTTCATTTAAGAGAACGATGCATCGATCCCGGCTGCTGTGATGTGAGCTGATCAACATCGGCAAGCTTCCGATATCCGAAAACAGGGCATTTCATCCCCCCAAACCGTCCGGCGGTGATCAGTAACGCTCGACAGAGGCGCGGCGGAGCTTTAGAATGGGAAACCAGCTTTCTAGCCGGGTCACGGCAGTCAATCACCAACACACCGGGCCTCGGACTCATATTATGGAGGTTACTATGAACCACAAAATGAAAGCCCTCCTGATCATCGGCCTGTCGGGATTATTCCTGCCTCTCTTCGCCGGATCGATCGAACCACTTAATTTAAAGGACATTACCGAGCGCGCCGACCGTATTTTCGAAGGTCGTTGTGTGGGTGTCGAACACACCGTGGTGAAGAGTCGCAAGGGGATGGATATTCCCGCCGTGACCTATACCTTCCAGATCCTTGACGGTCTGAAGGGCAAGGTGAGCGAACGCGTCACCGTCTCCCACCTGGGCTCGTTTCAGGACGGCCGGCCCTTTCTGGTGAATGCGGACAAATTGGGTATTCAGAAATACAAGGAAGGCAATACCTACCTGCTGTTTCTCAACCGCGACAGCTATCACGGTTTAAGCGCCACCTTGGGCCTTCCCCAGGGTGTCTTCGAGGTGAAGGAAGGACGCGCCAGGAATCGCGCGGGCAACCGTTTCATCCTGACCGGTCTCGACAAAGCCGTTGTAGGCACGCCGTATGCGGCCTGGCTGGCTCCCGGCGGTAATCGCGCGGGCAAGACCGCGGATAGCGAGGGCATTCCCGCCGACGGTTTGAAATCGCTCGTCCGTGACCTGATCAGCGGCAAGGTCAAGGCGCCTTCCCGCAAGGAGGTGCTGTAATGAAGCGCGCCTCCCTACTTTTCGCGGTTTTATTTGCCGCGGCGCTGTTCGCGGGCGGTCCCAACGGCCGCAACATCAACGGCACCCCCTACCGGCAGGACCTTACCCAACCGCTGACCTATAATATAGATCAGGGCAATTTGAATGCGCGCTATGATCAGGCTGCAGCCAGGACCTTCATCAACGAGGAGTTCAACGATTGGGGCAGCATCCCGGGTTCGCAACTGGTCATCCAGGAAGGGGAACCGCTTTCCGTGGACGTTACCAGTATCGATGAAATCCAGGATGCGATCGACCAGGGTCTCAGCCCCATCGTCCTCGATGAAACCGATTCGGTTGCCGAGGACTTCGGCCTGGCCGGCACCGGTGTTCTGGCTTTTGCCTCCGCCTGGCCGCCCGATCCCGCAGACGGTTTCTATGACCAGATGTTCGCCGTGATCGGCGGACCCGGCAGCGCCAACGTTCCCGAAAACTCGATTCGCTCCACCATCCTCCACGAATTGGGACACGGCTTCGGACTTGACCACACCGCGGTTGTAGGCCACATGGTGGTGGACAATATCGACTACGAGGATTTCGGCGAACCGCCCGGCGCGACCGCTGAGATCATGTACTGGCTGGCCTTGGGCACCGGTACAAGCACGCCTAAACAAGACGATATCTCCGGGTACCTTGCCTTGTACGGCAATGAAACCGGCAACGACCAGAGCGGCGCCATCAGCGGCAGAATCTACATGCCCGACGGGGCTTCCGGGGCCAACGGCGTCAATGTCATCGTACGCGACCGCTCCGGCGGCGGTACGACCGTGTTCACCAATGCCGCCTCGCTGATCAGTTACGGCAGCGAGGGACGCTATGAAATCGTGGGTCTGCCCCCCGGCGAGTACAGCGTGGAGGTGCACGACCTGGGCACCACCGGCAACGGCGGTGCGGTGGGTTCCCTGCCGCGATACGATGCGGCGGTGCGCTCCAACTTCCCGGACGAACTGGCCGACGGCAACAATATCCTCGGCCCCTTCCCCGGTGATGTGGAGTTCTTCGACGCGGGCGAGAGCAACCGGCCCGAGGTTGACGATCCCGCCAATATGACCCTGGTTACCGTTACCGCCGGCAATACCGCCACGGGCATCGACATCATCTTCAATCATCCCGAGGGCGTGAAGGGCACCACCCTGAACCGCATCTACCACATCCCCGAGGTACAGGTGGGCGGCGATAACGCCACGCATATCGGCATCGTCAACACCAGTGGGAACAGTCGCCGCGCCGAGGTTTCCGGTTTTGCCGCCGACGGCACGCAGATCGTGGTTTCTCCCAACCTGGTAACGGTACCCGCTAACGGCAAGGTGAATGTGGACGTTTCCGACTGGTTCGGCAGCCGCGCCGGCGAGGTCGATTGGATCCAGGTGGGCGGCAGCGGCGACCTGCTGGTCTACGGCGAGTTGCAGACGGCGACGACCCGGGCGTCCTGGTGGGCCAATGACGGCTTCACGCAGAACGCCTTCCTGCCTCACGTTGCCCAGGACACCGCCACGTTTGAAACCGTGCTGGCCTCGGTCAACGGTACGGATGCGGCACTTACCAGCAACCTGATCTCGCAGCCGGGTGCGGCCAATGCGCCGTTGGACGGCCACGGTTCAGGTTTCGGCCAGGAGCGCAATGACCTGCTGTCCCTGTTCGGCGATTTGAGCACGGTGGAATGGGCGCGGCTTGAATCCGACGGCGAAGCGACTGCTTCCATGGAGTACTTCGTGGGTCCCCTGGATACGCGCAGCCGCATGGCAGCGCTGGGCCTGACTGACGAAAGCGGCAATCGGTTGCGTTTCCTGCATATTGCCAGTGATACGGACCGTTTCTGGACCGGCCTGGTCTATATCAACACCTCGGATACCGCGGTGACCGCTACAGAAACCTACTACAACAACGCCGGTGCAGTATTGGCGACAGTCGAAGAGCCGCTGGACCCGGGTGAAAAGATTACACGCGTTCTGCTGAAAGGTCTGGACCCCGCGGCGGGCGGCGTGCCCGAGGGCAGCGCCTGGATGGAAGTGACCATCCCCGACGAAAGCGGCGGTCAGTTGGTGGGTTACGAACTGTTCAGTTCGCCCGATCCCCAGGTGCACGATATCTTCACCGGCCTGCAAGGCAACTATTCCGAGGGCGCTGTTCTCACCTATCCGCATTTCCAGGGTGGAAGCACCAACTATACGGCGATTGTGGCCACGAACGTGGGCGATGAGGTCGGCGATCTGACCGTGGACCTGATGAACACGGCGGGCGTGACCATCGCAAGCACCACACTGACCGATATTGCGCCCGGCGAGAAGCGCGCCGCCTTGATTACGGCCGCCTTCTTCGGCGTGGACAGCGTGGAAGCGGGCGCCTGGTTGCGGGCAACCTCTACGGCTTCTGCCTGGGCCGGCTTCGAGCTTTGGGGCGACTTCGCCCAGGAAGGCCAGCCGCCGCAATTCCTTTCGGGGATCAACGCTGCAATCAGCGGCACCAATGCCGGCGGCGGTGGAGGAATCCCCGAACGCACGATCATTCAAGAAACTGACGAAGTCCATAACAGCTACGAAACCGCTCAGGAACTGACCCCGGTAGGCGGCGGATGGAACCTGAACGTGGTCGGCACCATCGAACAGGACGGCGCCGGAGGCCCGGTGGTCAATATTCCCTACGGCGACGGTATCGAAGACATCTATACCTTCACCCTGAACGAGGCCACCCCGCTGTTGATTGCCGCCAACCCGGACAATCCCGCGGCGGATATCGACCTGATGGTGGTCCAAGGCGTCAGCACCCGCACCGATTTCTTCCCGGACAATCCCGAATACCTGGACGACATTGACTGGTCGGCATCAGGAGGCGGCTTGGAGAGCGTAGCGCGTGTCTTCCAACCCGGTACCTACTACATCCTGGTCAGCCTGTTCGAGGGCGATACCTTCGCGACCAGCGACTACGGTTTGTTGGTTACCTCCTACCCGTTGACCCTGGAAACGTTTGAAACGGCGGATGTCCTGGACGGCTTCAACTACCTGGGCGGCGTCGCGGATTCGGACGGGCTCCATAACTGGACCTGGACCGATGTGCTGAGCGGTTTCAAGTTCGGTCCTTCCTTGGTTCAAATCGGACCGGAGATCGGCCAGACGGAAAGCACCCTGGCATTGGCGCCCTTCATCGACGTGCCGGAAACCGGTGTCACGGTATTCGACTTCGATTTCGCCGCGGTCGGTAATGAAATCGGCGGGTCGGACGGAATCCTGGTGGGTATCGCGGACGAGGAATTCACGGTGTCGACCACGGAGGGTGTTACCTACGGCGTATTCACCCAGCCCAATATAGTGGATATCAATGGAACGAACGTATCCATCTTTCCATTCCTGAGATGGGGGGCCAGCTTCAGCGAAGCGGGCACCTTCCAGGCCAACTACACCTTCAGCCAGGAACAGTTGGGTCAACGCCTGGCCATGGGTATCTTCGGTGTAACCTCGGTGCAATCCTGGGTCGTGGACAACCTGCGTATTTACAACATGGTTACCACCCCGAACGCCAAGGCGAAGGCCAAGCCGGCCCGGCTGATGGTGCCGCGCAAGGGCGTCAAGAAGCCGAAGCGGGCCGTGCCCGCCCAAGTCATCGAAACGCCGACAGGACCTGTCCCGGCAAAACGCTAAACCAAAAGGGCCGCCCTCGGGCGGCCCTTTTAATTTGTACCGAGCCATGTGGTCGGTTATGATAGTGAATAGAATTCATCTCTATGTTTTGAGGTTCAGCAAATGCGTATCTTCTATGCTTGCTTTCTCTTGATCTTCGCCCCCTTCATCAACGCCAAGGATTGGCCCCAGTTCCGCGGGGCGCATGCCGCCGGTGTGGACGACAGCGGCTCGCTTCCCTTGAAATTCGACGGCCCCTCCGGCCAAAACGTCCTTTGGAAACAACCCATCCCCGGCCTGTCCCATTCCGGCCCGATTGTATGGGGCAATCGGGTGATTGTAGCCACGGCGGCCGGTTCCCAGGACGATCCGGAATTGAAACTGGGCCTGTACGGCAGCGGCGACGCGGCAAAGGACATGGGGCCTCATCGCTGGATGCTGCTGTGTTTCGACAAGAAAACCGGTAAATCCCTGTGGCAAAAAACGCTTCACGAGAGCAAACCCAGGGCTAAACGGCATATCAAGGCCACCCATTGCAATGCTACGCCCGCCACAAACGGCAAGTATATCGTGGCCATGATGGGCTCGGAAGGCCTGTTCTGTACCGATATGAACGGCAAACTGAAGTGGCGCGTCGATCTGGGCAGGCTGGACGTGGGCGCCTACGACGTGCCGTCCTACGAATGGGGGCCCGCCTCCTCGCCCATTATCTTCGAGGGCAAAGCTATCGTGCAATGCGACCAGCAGGGCGAGGATTTTATTGCGGCCTTCGACCTGGCCTCCGGTAAAGAAGTGTGGCGAACCAAACGGGATGAACTGCCCTCCTGGGGAACGCCCACGGTATATGTAGGTTCCCGCGGCACTGAGTTGGTTGCCAACGGCAGCAACTTCATCATGGGTTATAACCCGAAGACCGGCGAGGAACTGTGGCGGTTGGGCGGCAGTTCGCAAATCACGGCGCCGACCCCTGTCTTTACGGACGACCTGATCGTGGTAGCCTCGGGACGCCGACCGGTCAAACCGGTATTTGCCGTCCGACCCGGTGCTCGCGGGGACATCACCCTGGCCTCGGGCGAAACCAGCAGTAAGCATGTGGCCTGGAGTCACACCAAGGTAGGCCCCTATATGCCCACCCCCATCATCTACCGCGGCCTGGTCTATACGCTGGGCAACGACGGTATCCTGACCTGCTACGACCTGCAAACCGGAAAGCGCAAGTATCGCAAGAGGGTTTCCCACGGCGGCAGCGGCTTCAGCGCATCCCCCGTGGCCGGCGGCGGGCATCTCTACCTGCCGGGCGAGGCGGGCGATGTCCTGGTGGTCAAGGCGGGCACGGAATACGCGGACGTGGGCACCAGCGAGTTGGGTGAAACCCTGATGGCCACGCCTGCCATCTCGGAAAGTGTCCTCTACTTCAGGGCAAGACATCATCTGTTCGCGATAGGTAAGTAACGTGAACAAGTGCCCCCTCTGAAAGACCTATGACGGGACAAAGAAAATGGAAGTTCTCAAACCGTGCTTACCGGCGCGGGGGGCATTTGTTCGCGTCGGACAAATTAAAACGTCGGTAATGGTAGTGAGCGTGGGCCGAAGGCGAGATTACACCGGGGTTTCACGTCGGTATATTGCGGCCTTCGGATGTTCTTCCTAAACCATGCCGGAATTTTTGTCCCTCCTGCGCGAACAAACGCCCGCCGCGCTAATAAACACCCTCCTGTAAC
>JAAUYB010017038.1_pt1 | contig 17849 bp, 19 predicted proteins | sample 7278071 | NCBI WGS metagenome assembly JAAUYB01 (sample SAMN14350121, study PRJNA611818) | marine sediment metagenome | isolation source: surface marine sediment (1.8m) | place: French Polynesia: Moorea | collected 2018-08
GAAAGTCTCCCTACCTTAGTCTTTATCATGCCTCTGTGTCGTACAGTTACTCTTCAAGGAGACATTTCACAGAAAATATACTTCAGAATTGGTGACGTTGAAAATATTTTAGACGGCGAATGGCACATTGCCCTTTCAAGTCTTTCTTTGCGCTACGGAACTGCTAAGCAAAACAGAGCTCTCATTTCTGTGTCCACAAACTTTGTGACCCAAAAAACTATTGATTCCAGCGGGCACATTGTTGCGGAAGAGGCAACACTCGGCATAACTACATTTGGTGGAAATTCGGCAAATCAATTTGTAACTCTGGGATTTCGTAATCGTGACTTCTTACTTATAAACAAGTCAGAACATACTCTTGCCGTGACTATTAAAAATATTGAGACAGGAACTCCTGTTTCAGGTGCAAAAGCAATTCTGTTACTTTGTCTCAAGAGAGTTCGATAAAAGAATGGAGTTACCAAAGACCCATAAAAAGTTGCGCCAATTAATGTTAAAAGCAGAGACACGTGAGCTTCTCTATCGCCTCTATCTCCATAAAACTAGGCAAAATCGCCGCGATATTGCTAAAAGTACGAGCAGACAAACAAATACAGTATTACGTATTTTATTTTGCATATCAGTGGGACATATTCCATTACAAAAAAGACATTTTGATTTGGTGGCGAGGAGCAAGAGGAGGCTTTTGCTGCGAAAAATACGTTTTAATTTGCACACTATCCTAGACAGTCCAGTGGAGAAGAGAAAAAACTTGTTGCTGCAATTTGCCTCTTTATATCCGGCACTTTTGTGGCCATTATTTAATACTTCAAAGCCGGAATAAGTCTACAAAAAATGAAGAAGAAGATACTCATTGATTATGAAGAATACCATCGACTTATAAAAACAGCAAACCTATACGAAGACCTACTCAGAAACAAAGACGGAAAAGGATCTTTGTCAGAAATTATTGCAAAAAAAGAAACAGAAGATGCCCTTCGTCCACCACTACCACAAGATATTGGAAGCATAACAACACCACCTAATGCTACGGTGAATATCCCAAAAATATCAACTGACACAAAAAGACATCGTTCCACACATCATAATAAGCAACCACATACCGAGAACTTTATTAAAGATAGGTGGTTTTTTATCGGTAAACCTAAAAAATAGAAGTTATGCGTGGACATGAATTGATTACTCTAGTTGAAAAAGTACCTCAACTTTTGGGGAAATGTTGTGGAATTGGAACTAAAGATGAAATCCCTCCGATTGGACTTGATGACTTTGTGTTTGTAAATACAGAGTAAGTATATTTCAAATATTTTTGAAAATGTATGTAATATATTTTTCTTTTTTTAGCGTAAAAACAGGAACGGGCTTGCATTGGTTTGTCATTTGCCGCCCAACGGAAAATTGCCTAGAAATTTTTGACAGCCTCGGTACATCTGAACAATACATTTTAAATCTGCCTATCTCTTATTCTGGACATTGCGAATATAATACGACCGCAGTGCAGCCTTCAAACAGTGCAAATTGCGGTGAATATTGTTTATTTTTTGTGTGCATGCGGTACTTTAATCTGGACCTAGATTTTTTTGAATTTTTAAATGACATATTTGTTGAAAACAAAGAAGATAATGAACAAGAGGTAATAAGTTTTATAAGAACACTTTAACATTTCAAAATGGAACAAAATGAGCAGAATGTAGTAGTCTCTGTCCAAAAAAAGGTACAAGCGCTAGACGTTGGGGACTCTTTTGCAAAAATTGTCTGCCCTTCTCGCATGGTTATTAGCGGACCAACATTATCAGGCAAATCGACCTTTGCATTAAATTTGCTTAAGTATCGTAAAGTCATTTACAGTAACTCATTTTCTAGAATAATATATGCGCTACCTGAAAATATGTTTCATTTACATCAAAATTTTATTGCTAATCTTCGACAAGCTTGCTCATTTATTGAAATAATAGAAGGGTTGCCAGATCTTTTGCAGTTAAACTTAGGTATGGACAAAAATTCCCACAAACTTATAATTTTTGATGATATGATGAGCCAGGTTTTTGAAAGTAAGCAAATTTTGGAGCTAATAACAACTACTTCTCACCATAGCAATATTTCAGTTGTTACTATTTGTCAAACACTTTTTTTTCCTAGTAAACATCGAGTTACCTTTATTAGAAATTGCAGTGAAAAAGTTATTTTCCATGACAAAGTGGATCAAAATCAGTTATCTATCCTAAGTAGACATTTACTTCCCAATAAACCTAATTTTTTGCAGGAATGTTTTGACTTTATTTACGAAAATACAAAAAAAAAGATTTAAAATATTTGATTTTAGATGCTAACCCTCTTTCTCACTTGCCACATAACTGCATTGTACGATCTTTTATATTTCCCCAAAACGACGGCAAGGTACGGCCAATTTTTTTTTCCCGGAACACAGTTAACTCTTTTGAAAGTGAACTATTGTTATTAATTACTTGGCGAATAAAGGAATTTTCAACAAGGTTTCTGTCTTAGTTCCTTAATTATAGACTTCTTGGCGCTGGAGCTTTTTGCCGATGCTTTTTGTTGTACTTGTACGCTAGTCGGCCAGGCGGACCCATACATTATCCAAGCGGATTTCTCAAACCAGAGGATCGAAACAAGGGGAATTGTTTAATTTTATTTGTCAAATAGTTTCCCAAAAAAAAGTTCATTGAGAATTAGTGTTCGAACATGATTTGTGTTGACTGGTAGATACATTGTCATACTTTTTTTCTTCACAATACATGAAATATAAAAAAGAACGTGAACTCTACAGTCAATGTGGTTTTTTTGCGATTGCACGTCTGCGTAGATAGGTGAAAAATGGCCTATGTCTATTCCAGGTAAAAAAAATTGTACTGTGTTTGAAATGTTCCTGTAAAAATAAAAAAATATATTAGCAAGTTTCAATTATTGGTTCTTTTAATACTACCTCAGAGCATGTTTGTCCATTGGAAAGGATGGCAAACTATTATAAATATGAATTTTTTGACTTTTAAGTTCAAAACAAAACAGTATCCAGTGATGGTTAGCAAGGTATGGGCATAAAATTATTTTAAGATTTTGCAAGTCAACAAATGAGAAAAAGGTATTTTTTTTCATGTACGCTTTTGGTATTTGTGATGGAAATGCATAGTAATCTTTTATATTTTCCTTATTAATTAAGGAAGTATAGGCATCTACAATTGTGTCAGATATCTCCTTTCCAGGAAATAAGCAAGAAATTGAAGCAATTTTTAAATCCAGCCTTGCAGAACCAAATGCCTAAAAAAGTAGATAGTGTAGACTAAGTCATTGTTTAGACGTAAAAAATACCTTTATCTGTTCTTCTTCCTGCTCAAAAGCTTCTGTTGCATGAAAAGTTAAACATGTGGCAAATGATTTTTCATACTGTCTTTGACCAAAAGGACACGACTGTTCAGAGCATCTTGAGAAAAATGCTTCTTCTGCGTCAAAAGAGATATTATCCTCAATCAGTTCAACTATATTAATTTTGCTTAAACCGGCAAAATCCATTGATTCTTTTAAGATATCAATCTCATTTTTTTCTGAGGAAGAAACATCTTTACTGGTTACATCCTCCATGTTAACAATTGGTGGCAAATCTGAGAATAAAAATTGACTTTATTTATAATATACACATGCATTTGAATAAAGGCATACCTACCAAAATCGGCCAAAGGAGGTGGTGGAGAAAACCCCATTGGGCTTAATAGGTTACTTTCAAAGTCGTTCGTGTTATAATGATGATTTGATTCAGCTCCTGTAACTGGAAATAAATATAAGTAAAATTCAAGATTTATTTAAAAAAATAATTTTACCTGGAAATTCTTTTCTGAGATTAATAGCTAATCTGTGGTATGTGCTTCTTTCCGTCTCTACGCTTTTTTTCAGACACCGCAGAATTTTTCGAATCCAATTAATTTCTTTTGCGGTATACGAGGTGAGTTCAAATTTAACAACATCGGCTAAATCTTTCAGATTCAATGTGAGCATTCTTAGTTTTCGCGAATGCCAGGCTAACTTAACATGACTTTCAGCCAAATTTGTCCAGTTTTCACATTTCCGTTTGAGATTTGCAATGGCAGCTTTTCGATTACTGTTATAGAGTCCCCAAGATTCGCGCAACCCTTTTCCAACAGCCGTCATACATTGGGTAAACACACAGCTATCTGTTCTTTCAAAGTATGCTTTCCGTTTTTGCATAAGAGGGCATCTTTTTATCTCACAGCCTAAAAGGAGAAAAAGAACGCAGTATTTAATCGTTGATTTCTGCATCAAACTCTTTTAAAATTTTGACCTTTGTGCAATGTTGGCCAGCAGCGTCCCTTTGCTTTTCTCCTTTTGCAAATCACTTCACAAGTTTGTGTATTGGAAAGGCAAACCTCACAAATAAATAAGTAATCTTGGGTATTTCCATTAATAACTGTTTGAGCTATTTCTCCTTGGCGTTGATTTGTTAGTTTAAATTTGTAAATTTTAAAACATTTGCACAAGAGGCAATCTCGATCGTATCTAACATCACTGCGAAGAAGCCAACACAAACATGAAAAATTAAGAAAAAAATAACAAAAGAGACATTCTGTAGGATTTGAGACATTTTCGTAAGAAGAGATCTGAAAGGTAAAGATGTAATATTGAATGTTTAAAAAGGAGAAAAGGAAAACCTTACCTGCTGCATTAATTGTGAAAACACAATTAATAGTATGCTTGTCTCACATGTTTCAGTCAGTAAAAGAGAGTTTTCGGAGTCAAATTCCAAAAATACGTTGTTTGCCGCCATCCTAATGCGAAGGAGTGGACTGTTTCGTGAACATTTCCCTACAAAAGCTTTCAAAAGAGACGCGAAAGCACGACGCGCACGCATACTTTTTCCGATCGATAAAACTGGCAGTCAAAAGGAAAGGCGTGCAGGGGAAAGAGGAAACGCCATGTCAAAGGAAAGAAAGCATGTAGAAAACCCACTGTCATCGAGAGCAATCGGAACATCACACAAGTTAAAAAATACAATTTTTTTTCTTTCTGCTCATTTTTGAAATTAATACAAAAGTTGCATCGCATCATTTTTGAAATACTAAAGAGCCTAGAATTGTGTGCAATATCTATGCCTTCAGTAAACTGGCTGGCAGGGGGAGTCGTCGAAACAACGGAGAGCGCATTCGACGACGAAAGGCAAAGGCGCACACTCTGATCTTTACTCTCTCACTCGATCAATAACGACAAAATGTTCCATACCGTAGAACAAATTCGTGCTCATTTAAAAAATGTTCTCCCACCGGCACAAAATCATGCAAATGAGGAAAACCATGATAACGAACGTCTCACTGGAGCGGGTTCATCACCAGAAGATGAAGATGGCAACATGGATTCAGACATTGATAATGTTGATGATGAAAACACACCTGAAGATCGACCAAACCTCTCTCAAAATGACTTAGCAAATGTGGAAAGAATGTATGCCAAAATAACGGATGATTCTCGCACGAAAGACCCCTACAGTCAAAGTGAAGGTACGAAAGTATTTGAAAATGACGTTTTTAAGTTGTTCGTTAAGTCTGCTGAACATAAAAAAAGCTCAAAGTATAATCTATCGGACCATTTATACAAAGTCACAGTAGAGGAAAAAACTGGAGAACCAGCCTTGTTGCTTGATATTGAAGAGCCGCTAAGAGAAGCATTAGTAAAAATATTGGACAAACTTAAAACAGTTTATAACAAAGACAATCACCACCAAGTCTATCTTACAATTATAGAAAAAAATATACTTAACGGACTTAATTCTGGCAATTATGCTTTAAATGCCCCTTCAAAAAAAATTGCCAATTGGGTTTGTAGCATGTTATATAACTATCTAAAGTCAAAGCAAACGCTCACACTTAATGATTCCTTTAATGTCAAAATAAAAGTTCTAGGTGTCAAACATATATTAGATTTAATGAATGATAAAAAAAGGAAAAAGCCTTTTCAGCCACACATTTATCATTGAAATTTCAGAATGTTCATCTGTGCTGAAGCCAACTATGCATCGCCGATGGACTTTATTAGTTCCCTTAGGATATCCCGACAATCCCTCAAAATTTGTGCCTTTTAATGCAATCTTATCTGTACTTTTTGCTTATTATCATATTCTCTTTCTTGAAGGAGAAGACCCAGCCACTTTTCGCATGTTTTCTTTTTACTCAAGAGCTCTTTCTGAGAATGAGCAGCTAGAAGTTGGCCTTTTTATTGAAAAACATTTGTCAACGTTTTTAAGTGTTGTTCCTCAAAATTTGCATACAAAATCTATTGATGTAATTTTTGACTTTCTTAAAGAAAAAATTCCCTTTTGCGATAATTCAGGATACTTTTCTCTTGAATCGCAAATTAATGTATTTGACACATTCAGCGGTTGTTGGCTTTATTCAAATCCTCCTGATTTCAATCAAAATTTAAAACAACTGTTTTTTCTAGCTAGGTATTCTGATGCTAAAATACAAAATGTCGAGGTAGTTTTAAATCTTGACAGTTTCTTTAGGTCTTTTGGTATATTTTGTTTTTTTTGTAAAAAGCAGTTTAGAGGAAAAGGTTCTCAGCACAAATGTCCCAAAGTACAGTCATGTTTTTCATGTCGTCGCCCTTTTCTGACAAAAAACACTTCCTGTATAATTTCAAAATATTTTTGTGACACTAGTTTAAGTGGGTACATAGGGCAGACATGTAAAATATGCAATATAAGATTTTTTTCGGATAATTGCAAAAAACATCATGATTCGAAGGTTTGCCGATTTGGATGGCTATGTCCTCTTTGCCAAAAATATACCTTTAAAAGTAAGTTTTTGCCCAATATTTCTACTATAAAAGAAAAACATATTTGTGGAAAAGTTTTTTGTAATTTTTGTGGAGTACAGCATTTAAAAGAAAAGCATAAAGACCTCCATTTTTGTCCAATTTTAAGACCACGACCGAAACCACTATCTCAAAGCTCAAACCTTGGATTTTTGTCTCTTGAGATTGTAAAAAAAAGCCGAATATTTTGTAAATCTTGTTTTAACGTCAAAAATTGTAGTTTTTGTTACAATGGCAATGAACCATATGTAAATATTTGTACTGTTTTTGAGGAATCCAAAGTAAAGGGGATTCTTGACAAATATTGTTTTTCTCTTTTTGACGTTACCATATTTAAAGAAGCAGCTTTTACCTTTCAAAATCATCAGGAAAATGTTAATTGTGCACCTAAAAAAAATTTTTTTAATCAAGTTCAGAAGCGAACTACCCTAAAAGGAAAGTTTGAAAATCTTTCTTGTCCACTTGGCCAATTTTTTAATCACATACTTCAACTAGAACTCCGAAACTTTACATATATTGTTTATGACAACTTTTTTAGTACTTTGGAAGAAATTTTAAAGTTTGTTCTAAAACAGGGAATCAAACCAAAAATTGTGTGCATGCCTGATTTAGCACTTATAGATATTTTTGAACTCCAAATACGCTTTATTAATTTAAAAAACTACATAGGAGACGAATGTTCTAAAATAATTTTGGGACAAACCTTGCAAGAACAGTTTTTCCCTCTGAAATGGAACCAACCACGTTTCTATGATTATGTTGGCCCGCCTCCTAACCTTGAGGACTTTTTTAGTTTTGATGATGGAGAAGATGATATTTCAAGGAAAAAAAAATTGTGGCAAGCCTAAAATCCCCCTGGAACTTTAAAACAGCTCTTACAACGTACTCAGAGTTCAAGGCTTCTCTTACTTGTCTTTTGGGACTTTCCTTTTTAGAACAGTCAATCAAGACACAAAATCTTTTGAAATCCTTAATATTTGAAAACACTACTGAAAATAAATTTATTTGTCCTTTTGATCCCCCCATATTCACAAAGGCTGCGTATGCCTATCAAACATTGTTGACATTTTGCCCTGAGTTGTCTGACCTTCGCATTATAAAAGAACCAATCAAAATGGCAAGTTCTAAAAGTGAATTAGAATATTGTGCATTTTTACGATTTTTGAATCCCGAAGAAACTTTCCAAGATGCATGGTCCCCTTTGGGACAAAAAAAATACTATGAAACATATCCCGACTCATTTTCTCCCACCTTACATACAGCCTTTTTTTTTAATGGCTGTGCAATACATGGGCATGACAGATCCAAATGTATTTTTAAGCGTAATACGAACACAACAAAAAATTATTTTAAAGTGCCGTTTGATGTCGCATACAAGAATTTTGAGAAGAAAAATGAAAAACTGCTGAAAAATCATAAAGAAGTCAAGAAAATTGAAGTTCAATGGGAATGTTTATGGAAACTTCGAAGAAGAACTGATCCTATTTTGCAAAATTTTATTGCTAATGTCTATCAAGACCCACCGAACTACAGACTGAATATTCGTGCTGCAGGTAACGTACTGTAAAATTACCTTTCTTTATAGCCTTCGGTCTTTTATACTGCGCTTTTCCAATTACTCATTTTCTTATAGTTCGCGGAGGAATAAACGAAATATTTCACGCCAGATGGGAACAAGCCGAAAATCCTATGGAAGCCATGCACTGTTTAGATATCAACGCAGCACATTCTTTTGCTGCTTTCAAAAATTTGCCTTTGGGTGAATATCAGGTAAAATGCACAAAATAAGGATTAATCCCGATTTACGATTTATATTTTTGTTTGCAGGTGCTCACTTATGATCTCGCCTACGTGCAATTTGACCATGTAAAGAAAAAATATATATTTCCCAATGGGGATGAGTTATTTGGCATTGTTCTTGTTAGAGTTTTACCAAATTTGACAAAATATCCTTTTTTACTCTATCGAACATCTACAGCACATTCTACTATTTCACTATGCAAGTTATGTGCAGAAAAGGGTGACAAAGGAATTGAGAGCATGTGTAACCATAGCGAATGGTGAGCGGTAAATTAATAATAATTTGAATCGTATATATATGTTAACACGTGGGCGCATTATTGTCGCCCAAGGACCGAACTGGTTTTTGACGACGCTTTAGGAGAAACTAGGTGTAAATTTAAATTCATATGGCATTAGATGCCGTTAAACGTTTTTGAAATTTTTGGCGCTGGTCCTCTCTTCTCGCCTTTGGTTTGGAACTAACGGAAGAACCGGTAAAAAACGGCATGTGTATTTTTATTTTTAGGGAACGATCCTGGATTGGAACATACACTACTGAGGAAATAAACTATGCTAAGTCTATTGGACATCACATCACATCTTTCTATGAATGCTACCACTTTCCAAAGAGACACAGAGCCTTAGAAAAATATGTTCGTGTTTTAGCTCACCTTAAGCTAAAGGTAGTTTCGGTAAATTTGTCCCTAAATAATTCTAATGTCTTTCTCTTTTGTAGCATTCAAAGTATACTGCTACTGAGAAGACCGAAGAGTATTTAAAAAAACTAAATGATGATATGCAGTTTGTGGGAACAGAACTAGAAATTTCACCCAGCATGATAAAAGAGGATCCTACACTACAACAGCACTTCAAATTAATGCTGAATGCCAGTATTGGAAAATTTGGTCAGCATAGTCAATCGACAATAACAAAATTTGTTCAAACACAGGTTAGACAAATAGAATTCGATGTAAAAAAGTTTTAACTCCACCATTTTTAGGAAGAGCTTGATAAAATTTTCCAAAAGGAAAGTGAAAACATTCTTGATATTACGAATCTAGAAGATATGTGTCAAGTGGTGCTAAAACACGAGAAAAAACAGAATAGGAGAGGAAACGCTGCTATACTTGCTTTCATTACAAGCTACAATCGAATCTATCTACATGAAAATATTTTTTGTCTTTTAAAAAGTGGCTTCCGAGTGCACTACTGTGACTGTGATAGCATTTTTTTTTCGGGAAATGCTAAGCAAGTCATTCCGCTACCTATTTCACACAGTTTTGGTCACTTTAAACCAGAGTTCAGCGACAAAATTGAATCATTTAGAGCTTATAAAAGAAAATCATTTGTAGTAACAACAGTTTCAACAAATCAACCTCACCTTGAGAGAAAAAGAAACTACAAAATTTGTGGTTTAAATTTAAAACCGCATGAAATAAGAAAAGCTTTTGACAAAGTTCTAGAAAATGGAAGTGGACAAGTGCCGCAAATCAGACATATTTATAAAAAAGGAGAAGGCAAAAGAGAAGAACATATACAACATTTTTTGTGGAAGGGAGAAACAAAATGTCAAAGAAAAGTTCTTTATGATTCTCGCTTTTTAGAAACAGTCCCGTGGGGTTACAAAATTGTTGCTAAATAAAATTTATTTCAGTCGGTGCCAGAAAGCTCATAGGCGGTATTCCTTTTTTTTTAATGTACCAGACATTGATCGAGTGATGCGCAAACTAGAACGAGTGTCAGGCACTGGAGCTGCTTCGGAAACAGGGGGCGAAGACTTTTTGGACTTTGATTTTGTAGACTTTTCGTTGTTAGACTTGTCCATAGCTTTTTCACGAGCTCGAGTTAAAAAGCGAGAGGCGTTTGAAATGACAGCGGAAGTGGCAGCAACTGGGGTCGACAAAATGACTTTCTTTTTCATTTTTTCAAAGGGACTTTTTTTCATGGGCAACCCTTTTTCTTCTGTGTTTTCGCCTTTTTCTGTCGTTTCGTTCTCTTCCCGAATAACACCTAGCCTGCTTGCCTTTATTTTGTTTCTGTCATCTCGCTTAGCTACTTTAGGTTTTACAACCGGTTGCGCCCATGGTGCCCAATCTCCGTCATCCGCCTTTCTTTTCCTATTGTTTATAAGGTCACTGGTACTTTTGGGTCGGGGTCGGGGTCGCTCTCTTTCTCTTTCTTTAGGCCTTTCCGAAGCACTTTTTGACCGCTCCTTTTCTTTATTCTCTACCTTTTCCCCAGTAATTGACCTTACTTTTATGTTTCCCTCTTTTACACTTTTCCTCATGATGCGCCTCTCGTCCATGATCTTTTGAATGATTTCTCGCTTTTTTGACTTGATTTTTTCTTCTGCCCGTTTCTTTCTTTCATTTTGCAAGGCTTCATTCTTTAGCTTTACTTGTTCTAAAAACATAATTTTGCGTGACTCCTGACTGTCGTGAAAACTACTTCTATCATTTTCTGATTGTGATGACAGGCCCCCAAAAGACAGTTCATAAAAGTTGCTAGCTGAGCCATATCTCCGAAATGTATAGTCAGACTGTGATGTTGTGGTTGTAGTTGTTGAACGAGCACTATTGGAAGTAATTGCGGCCGCAGTCGTGGTTATTAAATCGTCATCAGAAATAATTTGAGGAATCGGGGTTGACATCATGCGAGGTGCAACAACACCATCACCGGCATCCGTCACATTTGCCACTTTTTCTGAAACAACCTCAATGTCATCAACCCCGTCCTCAATCGCCACATTTGACTGCCGCATCCCCTGTTTACTGACACTTAACCTATTGCTTTCCCTCTCATTTTCATTCGAGCGGTGGGAAACATCCACGAACGGTATTGGCATTTGTCGGTGAAAAGCCACTTCTGTTGGAGACACTTTTTGTTCCGGGGGTGCATGAACGCACACTGGCACTGTTAGAGTAGAGACCTGCAAATCACTTTCCATTTCAACTGCCTCCCCCTCTTTTTTATCAGTTGTCGCCCCACGGAAAAAATTATCCATAATCGTTGATAAGATGTTGCCATGACTGTACGAGGAAGCTGTGGTTTGTGTGGTCGCTCTTTGCGGTCCCTGCGGAAGTGTGCTAATAGAAGCCACTACGCTATGAGAAGAAGCAGCAACAGAAGGTAGAGGAGCTGCAAGAATACGTGCAGGAGCAGGACGTGCAAGGGCTGGTGGTGGTACAGGTGGAGGAGGAGGAGCTGCAGCAGTACCACTAAAAGTAGACGCAGTAGGTGGCGCAGATGACGGAGACGGGCCTACAGCAGGTGGAAAAATAAAGCTCCAGAGTGAGTTTGTCGTCGTGGTTGTTGGTGGCAAGCTGTGTACGGGAGCGCTGAGAGGGGATTTAGCAGTTGGAGGCTTTGGTGCAAGAGCAGATGCTGGAGGCTTTGGTGGAGGAGCAGGTCGAGTCGGCTTGGGAATCGTTCCTGTCGTCGGACGAGTGGTAGCTGTAGTTTTGGCTGGTAACGAAGCACAAGCCAGAGGAACAAATGGAGTGCGATGCGGAACCGGCGGAGCTAGACGGAGACCTGACGTTGGAGCTGGTGCGAGAGCTAAAGCTGCTGGAGCTGAAGCTGGAGCTGAAGCTGAAGCTGGAGCTCGAGCTGCAGGCGGAGCTGGGGGCAATGCTGGAGGCGGAGCTAGAAGCGGAGCTGCAGCTGGTGGCGGAGCCGGAGGCGGACCTGAAGATGAAGATGGTAGAGCTGAAGCTGGGGCTGAAGCTGGAGACGGAGCTGGTGGCGCAGCTGAAGGCGGACCTAAAGCTGGAGGCGGACCTAAAGGTGGCAGAGCTCGAGCTGAAGGTCGAGCTGAAGGCAGAGCTGAAGGCAGAGCTGGAGGCAAAGTGGCGGCTGGATTGGAAGGTGTCGGACCTCAAGCTGGAGCAGCTGGAGTTGGATGTGAAACTGTAGGAAGAAGACGAGGTGGCGGCGGCGGTCGCCGTCCATGGCTTCTCGAACGACTCTTTTTCTTTGTTTTTGGGACTCGGTGGCACATTGTTGCCGTCACTGTTGCTGTTGCGACTGGTGTTGTGGTTGTTGCTGGTGCTGTTGTTGCTGTTGTTGCAGGCGTACTTGTCGATGCTCGTATGGCGGGCCCATCTTTGTTTTTTCCATTCCTGCAATTCGAAAATTACTTTTTTATTTAGCAGCATACCCAAGATGCAGCAGTGGGGCAATAGCAGCAACAACTGCAGCATGAAATGCAGCAAGAGCAACAGCAGTGCAATAAAGCAGGAGCAGCGGCATGAAGGGCTGCAAGCAGAGCAGAGGGGGCAAGAGCAGCAGGACAGCATATGAAAAGCAGTAAGAGCAGTAGCAGAAGGGGTAGCACCAGCACCAGGTGGAATAGCAGCAACAGTGGCATAAAAAACAGCAGCATAAAAGTAGCAAAAGCAACAGCGCGAAGAGGCAATAGCAGCAACAGCAACATGAAAAGCATCAAGAGCAGCAGGGGCGGGAAGGAGAGGTAGGGAATAGCCGCAACAGAGGCAATAGCAGCAAACAGCGGCATGAAAAGCAACAAGAACAGCAGGGGCGGGAAGGAGAATAGCAGCAACAGCAGCACCAGAGGGATGACAATAGCAGCAGGAGGAGCCCCATGAAAAGGAGCAATAGCAGCAGCAGGGTGAGCAATAGCAGCAGGAGAAGTGGCATGAAAAGCAGCAACAGCAGGAGCTGATAGCCGAGGGGACGATAAGAGCAATAGTAGCAGCAGCAAGATGAAAAGCAGGAAGAGCAGCAGCAGAGGAGGCAGTAGCAGCAGCAGTACCAGCAGCCATACGAAAAACAGCAAGACCAACAAGGATGCAGAAACAGAATGAGGATGCAGGACCAGCAGCAAGGACATGAGCCGCAACACGAGAATGCGGGAACAGAAATTAACATAACCTACGTAGAACTATCCGGGTATACATCCATAGGCTCGGATTCGTCTTCTTCATCCCGACCCTGCTCGGGATCATCTTGGCGCTGCCTTTGCCTCTGCTGATGGTGATGTTGCCATGCACCAAAGAATTGAGCAACGAAGCGAGGGGGCCGATGCCAGATGTAGAAGGCGCAACAACAACAGGCAACCTGTAAAAAAATGTTCTTGATTTTTTTAAAAGAAAGCAAATCACATGTTTTTACCAGAGTTAAGCAGAATGTAACTGCTACGGCCGCCAAACCGGAAACAACAGCGATGTTTTCGACTGGTTCGACTGTTCTGCTGGACTCTGTGTGGCTGGTTGTCTGGTAGCACCTATAGAAAGAAAATAATATCGTAATTTTTTGCCCGGTTCGACAGCAAATTTAGTTAGTATAGTTACGTGACGATCGGGCAGGGCATCTGGATGCGGGTCTCAAGAAAGACTGGGGGAAAGACAGTCGTATCCCAAATCTTGCAGGCTCCAGCATCCTTGTTCGCCTAGCTCAACCGCTTGTAGCACTAAAAAAATAAATTAGTAGTACCTGAGTGATACTTTTTAGAAAAAAAATTACCTTGTGAGCGGCGGACGAAGGATGCGGAGTCATCATGGAGACGACGAGCAGGATGAGGAGGCGGTGGTGTGTCTTCTGCGTGGCTACGGTATTCTCCTTCCAGAGCCGGTAGTGGGCTTGGCGTTGCTGCACTTGGCGTCGAGGGAGCTGCAAACGACGCCGCCGATGCTTCCACGCCCGCCTTGCTTCCAAAGCCATGCTGAAGTGCCTATGTTTTAGGCCCGAAATAATAATAAAAGACTTCTCTCTCTCGCTCTTTTTAACAGTTTCACTTGCCTGTATGCTCTCACTTGCTGGATAAAATGGTTAATTAAAATACTGTAAAAGTGCTGGCTCAATCAATTTATTGCATAATCACAAACTGTGCTTTTTTGTTGTGTGACCATCCATTTATTCTCTCGGTGACCGTACGGTAATAAAACGTCATCTATCCCTCATTCCCGGCGAAAGAAATCTGTGAACAGGCTCTCTTCGCTTTTGTCCGCAGCATCGGCGGCACTAGACGCACTAGAAAAAGGAAGAAAAGAAGAAGAGAGTAGTGGAGTAGTAAAAGGGAGAAGTCGTAGTAGCGTCGTAGTAGCGTCATATGAGTAGATAGTACTACACAGAGTACTAATAGGGAGCACTGCGCAGGCGCGGGCGCCGCTCCAACAGCATAGAAAAGAAAGGGTGAGATGACAGTCAGTTTATCTTATGTGGAGACATAATGGCTCCTAGTGACGAAGAGCTCATTCAATTGTGGAAAAATCCAAAATTTAGTGGTTCTTTTAGTGGAATAACTAATTTTCGTGCCGCCCTTGCAGTTGAAAAAGACATTCATGTATCAAAAGCAAAGTTGTTTTCTATTTTGCGGAAGGATCCAGATATCTTATTAGAAACAAAAAAAAAACTCAAAAAAATTCCAAGACGATCAATGATGGTTCACGGGGTTGGCATTTTGTGGCAATGCGACCTTGCCGAAATGCATGAAATTAATGGCAAGAAATATTTCCTCCTTTGCATTGACGTATATTCACATAAACTATATTGCGAAGCGTTGCAGACAAAGAGTGCTAAAGAAGTGAGAAACGCATTTAAAAAAATTTTCAATGTCGCACAATTGAAGCCCGAGAAAATTGAAAGTGACCAGGGTGGCGAATTTCGAGGAAACAAAGTTTTTTTCCAACAGCAGAAAATATTTTTTAAGGTCAAAATAGGCCGAAACAAGGCCTCATTCGCTGAGTATGCAATCCATTTAGTGAAAACTAGACTCTACCGTCTTTTACGTACTTTACTTTCGCAAAATTGGCCTAAATATTTAGGGGACATAGTAAAAAATATAAATTCATCGCCAAACAGTGCTTTAGGGGGCCTTCGCCCAGTGGACATCCAACACCCAGTTGATGCTCCAACTCTTGATGGCAAAATTGGAATACCCGAAGATATTCCTTTTGAAATGCAAGAAATGAATCAAAAAGCATATGAAAAAAAGAAATCAAATATTCAAAAGGGCGACCATGTGTATGTTGATTTTGGACCGGACCTTTTTGAGAAGGGATATGATTCTCCAGTAAGTAGTCTGGACACAAGAACAGATACAGTTATACGTGAATACGTAAGGAAGGGGCGGGGGAACGGGGACAATACTCTGCTCGAAAAGTGCTACCCACTTCCAGAGCAGTATCCGCTAGCGGCCGAAAATTTGTGGGTTTTTTTTGCCGCTGGAGGCGGCCGAAGGAAAATTTTCTGCCCTCGTTTTCCCTCTCCCCAACCAAAGAAATAATTCCTTAAACCCTCCTCTCGACTCCCCTGACGGCGATCACTGGCCCACATATGCATACAGTACATGTTTTCCTCTTGTTTTGCAGAATTATCAGCTTCATATTGTCAAAAGAGTTGATGCCGGGAAATCTCCTCCGCTTTTCAAGATAGAAGATCTTAAACAAAAGGAAGTTCCAGGGTATTTTTATCGCCAACAACTCACGAAAACAGAAGAACCAGAACCCGGCAAGTTTTCTCGAATTGAATATATTGTTAAACGAAAGACCGAAAAAGGAGAAAAAAAAGTCCTTGTAAAATTCCTCCATTACCCGCACAAATTTAATAGGTGGCTCCCGGAAGAAGACGTTTTAATAAAGAATGATGATTGAGAAAATGTTTTTCATTCATTTCGATGAAACAATGACTTGGTTTTGTCGCTGACATTTTGCGCCGACTGTCGAGCAATGCGAGATGATTCATTCCGTACTGAATGACTTGCTTCCTTGACCCGGCTCCAAGTTCTGGTCATTCTTGCACTAGCCTGCGAAACGTTGATTTTGATTATGGGTTCTTGCTCTTCTTGTCGCCTTCTCTCCGCTTCTTCCTGCGCCTCTTCCTCTTCTCTTCTTTCTCTTTCTTCTGCTTCACGGTCTCTCTGATTTACATGGTAAATAATAGAATTGGGGTCTTCTTCAGCTTGGTAGTTGGGAATTGGCAGGTAATCTCGGTAATCCCGCATGGTGCGACGAAAATTTATCAATTCCATTTCTTCCCTCTCTCGTAGTATTTCAACAATACGGCGTCTCTCTCGCCTGTTTGCATTGTTGCGCCAAGTGACAATTTTAAAATATGCGGCCCGAAAAGCAAAGGAAAGAATACCAACAACTAAAATCCCAAGAATAACAGCAGCCACAATTCCTATTATATGTTTCGTGTGGGATGGTGGTGTCGGCGTCGGAGTGGGGGTGGGTGTTGGAGTTGGTGGACCAGGCGGTGGCGTTGGGCTTGGGGGAGTTGGTGTTGGTACGGGTATACAGTCTGCAACTTGACAAAATGGGCTTGGTGGCTCCGAGATTCGCGTGCAGTTAGGATCACCCCAAAAACAGACTGTACAATTTAAATATACGTAACAAGGTTCGGCCGGCCTTCGAATAATTCGACACTCGCGTTTTTTGTCAGGGCACAATATGCGGTTAGACCTCCGATTCCGCATAAAAACGACATCGCTGTGACTGCTGTTGTTGAATGCGTTGCTCCACGTCCTGACGGTCATGAAGAGGGCAGACGTGTCTGAGGTGGTCGGTGTGGGAACCGACACGACGCACCAGAACCAAAAGCTGGCGATGATGCTGCCGCACATGATGATTCGCCACATTCTAAAAAAAAGAAAAAGTATTAATGTTCTCCAATCCCAAGCAAACAGACAAACACAAATTTATAAATAATAATTTATTGAATATACCTGTTCGGTAAGAGCATCGGTGATGCGGAAGAGGATGAGCACGGTGCCGACGCAGATAAACCCGAAAACAGTCGCAACTGCTTCCCTTGGTGCCAGCCAGTGCACAGATACACGAGTAGTAGAAGACCCCAAAGACGCCGTGGAGGATGGTGAAGAAGGTGATGTTGCCGCCGGAGGAAGAGGCGCGGGTTTTGTCAGCGGAGGAGGAGCTGGCGGTGGCGGCGGAGAAGGAGCTGGCGGTGGCGGCGGAGGAGGAGCAGGATAAGCTGTTGTTGGCGGAGGAGAAGGTGGCAACGGCGTCTTTTGAGGCAGAGGTGGGGAAGAAGGTCTCGTCGGCGGAGTAGGAGACGATGGCGCAGGAGTCGGCGGAGTAGGAGACGATGGCGCAGGAGTAGGCGGAGTAAGAGACGATGGCGCAGGAGATGTTGTCGGCGGTGAGAGCCGTGTCGACGGCGGGAGGAGAGGAGAAGGTGTTGTTGTCGTCGGAGCAAAGGGCGGCGGCAGCGGCGGCGGGGGCGGCGACGGCGGCGGGGGCAGCGGCGGC